>ERZ1034952.956-NODE-956-length-25244-cov-5.282425_pt1 | contig 25244 bp, 25 predicted proteins | sample MGYA00520625_ERZ1034952 | MGnify/ENA primary metagenome ERZ1034952 (study PRJEB33766, sample SAMN09781773) | gut metagenome | biome: gut microbiome | host: Homo sapiens | place: Madagascar | study: EMG produced TPA metagenomics assembly of the PRJNA485056 data set... | reverse complement strand
TTATTTTTTCAAATCGGCATAATCAAATTTTATTATTTTCTTTAAATCATTTGGAGCAATCTCCACCTGATAACCGATTTTTCCGGCGCTGAATAATATACTGTCAAAGTTTAAAGCGCTTTCATCTACTACTGTTTTAAAAAACTTTTTCATCCCTATTGGAGAGCAGCCGCCGTGAATATATCCGGTAAGAGGAAGAAGCTCTTTTGATTTTACCATCTCGACAGATTTGTCACCGACTGATTTGGCGGCTTTTTTTAAATCGAGTTCGGATGAAACCGGAACAACAAATACGTAATGTTCTTTTGATTTGCCTACTGTCACAAGAGTTTTAAATACCCTGTCCGGATTTTGATTCAGAACCTCGGTAATCTCAAGTCCGCTTATGGCGTCTGTGTCGGCATAACAATAGTGGTTGTATGAAATCTTGGCTTGATCCAAAATCCGCATAACATTCGTTTTTTGCTCTGATTTATCTTTTGAAGCCATTTGTGTTTTTTACCTCCGTACGATTACTTTTTTCTGTCGGTCAAAAGAGAATAAAGCCCGATATTTCATGTAATTAAAGATCATATCGGTTTAGGATAAAGCATCACCGTTAAATAGTATATTCGGTTTTACTAAAAAATCAAGCAAAAGCAAAAACCGCCGAAATTCGGCGGTTTTTGCTATATTGGTCGGAGTGACTGGATTCGAACCAGCGGCCACCTGAACCCCATTCAGGTACTCTACCAAACTGAGCCACACCCCGCCGCAACATTAGATAGTATACTACATCTTATAAAAAAAATCAAGAGGAATTTAGAAAAAATTTTAAAAAGTTATAAATTCCTCTTGAAACAGCTAATATTATCTTTCAGCTAAGCTTGCCTGACAAACGCTTTCCAACTCCTGTAAAGCAGACCGCAAATCAGACAGCCGACACCGGCAAGAACACTCCAAAGCAAGATAGTGTTTTGCCAGCCATAGTTTTCAGAGAATAACGCCAGCCCTGACGCTGAAACGGAGCTTCCTATGTATGTGCAGAAATTAAGGGCACCGGCAACAAGAGAAATATGTCCGTATTTTTTATAGTACGGAGGAATCATACAAGTCGCTATAAGGTTTACTCCGTGTATACTTCCGGAAAGCAGCGCAGCAAGAACAATCGACAATATTACAGAGCTTGTGCCGAAAATAAACAGTGCAGTAGATACAACGCATGATATTGCAAATAAAACGGAGCAAAGCATAGCTTCATTTTTAATATACTTTTGATACACAAATGATACAATCTGTGATTCAAAAATGCTTACTAATGGCTGTATAACGCTTGTCATGATTGCTATGCGGTTGCTTAGGTTAAAGGTATCTGAAACGTATGACGGCATCCATGTCATAACTCCGTCACGCAGAACTCCCTGCAATACAATAGCAAGCATAATCGGCAGCAAAAGCAGAAACGGTTTGGCTGAAAACGCTGCGCTTTGCAAATTTTCGGTCGGATTTTCAATGACTTCAATTTTAACACGCGGACATTTTTTGCTCCATACAAACGCCATCACAGCAGCGGCAGCAGCAGAAAGAATAAATATCGCACGCCAACCGGCAATATAAATACATAGCGGTGACAGCAGATATACAAGAATTGTCCCTGTAGCGCTTCCCCAGGAAACAACAACGCAAACCTTTTTAAAAACGCCTTCCGTGAAAAGCGATGTCATTATTTTAAGCAGAGGCGGCCACATAAAGGCTTGCGCTATACCGTTTATCCCCCATACAACAGCCATTTGATAAGGAGAGGAGCAAAGCGTTATAAGAAGATTCGTTGTCAGTGTGGTTAAAAGCCCACCGAAAATAAGTTTTTTCGGCTCAATTCTATCGCCCATGTATCCGCTTAGAAGCTGTCCTATACCGTATGTAATTGCGCTCGCGGTCAGCGCGAGCGAAGCAACGGATTTTTGTATTCCATCAGCTATGACAATCTCGGATATTATCGCTGCATAGTTTATTCGTGTAAGATAGCTTATGAGGTACAAAATCATAAAGAGAAACGTCATGTTTCTTATTTGTTTCTTATCGGTTATTTTTTCCATTGTTCGTTCCTCAGTCTTTCGTTATTATGTTTATGTCATTATTTCTGTAAACTGCTTTAATTTCCTCGGACAGCTTTGTGTCGGAAATATATGTGTAACACGGATTCATATCCGAAACCTTCAAAAGAGCGCTTTTTTCGTATTTGCTGCTGTCGGCAAGTATGACAATTTCATCACCGATTGAGAAAAGCTTTTTTTGTATTTCGGAAAGCTGAGGGTTCAGGTCACATATTCCGTTTTTTAATGATAAGGCATAAGGAAATATAAACGATTTTTCTACATGTATTTTGTCAAGCATATCAGTGGTAAAACTGCCGTAGAATGAGTTTTCATTTTGTAAATAGTATCCTCCGCACAGGATAATATTAAAATTCTTATGATTGCATGCTCTTTGAAAGACATCCATCGAATGTGTAACTATCGTTAATGTATCAAACCGGTCTTTTAATACATTTATAAATTCAATGGCTGTACTTCCGGTATCTACAGCTATTATATCACCGTTTTTTATAAGCGATGACGCAATACATGAAATCTCAAATTTTTCAGTACGCATGCTGTTCATACGTTTTGAAAGATTTAAATATGGTTTTGTGCTTGAATGTGCAACCGCTCCGCCATGGACCCTTACAAGCTTGGACTCATTTTCAAGAAAAAGCAAATCCTTTCGTATGGTTTCTATCGAAACGCCGAAACGTTCAGCAAGTGTTGCCGTTGATACTGCCGAATGTGACTTTAATAGTGTGCATATTTCTTCACGACGTATATCTGCAACCAAATCCAACACCTCCAACTAAATACAATAATATGCAAGCTATTATACAGCATATATTTAAACTTGTCAAGAAAATTAAATTGCCTTATAATGTTGACATTTAACATTAAATTCCTGTATGACAAAGCTAAAAATAAAACAGAGGTGGACTTGAATGGAAAAGTTTAGTGTTGAATTAAATAAAGTTGTAAAAGAAATGAAGCTTGAGAAGCTTTATTATCCGGATCGGAAGATTATGGTCGATACGGCTGACCTCAACCGTCCCGGCTTGCAGATAACCGGTTTTTTTGATTATTTTGATTCAAAGCGCATACAGGTTTTCGGTATGGTAGAGAACACATACCTTGCCACAATGACCTCAGAGGAACGTTATAATGCTTTGAAAAAGCTTTTTGAACAGCACGTTACTGCGGTTGTAATAACAAGAAACGGAACAGCTATGCCTGAAATGATGAAGCTTGCCGTAGAATATGAAACACCGGTTTTGCGTACGGCACATCCGACTTCTTACTTCACAAGTACGCTTAATGCATATCTTAATGTTGAGCTTGCTCCGCGAATTACAAGACACGGCGTATTGGTAGAGATATACGGGCAGGGCGTTCTGATAATGGGTGACAGCGGTGTCGGCAAGAGTGAGGCGGCGGTTGAGCTTATTAAGCGCGGTCACAGACTGGTTGCGGATGACGCTGTTGAGATAAAAAAGGTTTCGTCTAAATCTCTTGTTGGGTTTTCGCCGGATATTATAAGGCATTTTATTGAAATCCGCGGTATAGGAATAGTTGATGTAAAGAATATTTTTGGTATGGGCGCTGTTAAGGATTCCGAAAAAATTGACCTTATAATACATCTTGAGGCGTGGGAACACGGCAAGCAGTATGACAGACTTGGTCTTGTGGATGAATACACAAATATTTTGGGGCTTGATATTCCGTCGCTGACAATACCGGTTCGGCCCGGCAGAAACCTTGCGGTAATATTTGAGGTTGCGGCAATGAACAACAGGCAGAAAATGCTTGGCTATAATGCGGCAGAAGAACTTAACCGCAGAATAGCGGAGCATGTCGGAGGCTTTGCGGCAGAATAAGACAGTAAATAAGGAAGTGGTAAAATGATTAAAATTTTAGCCGATACGCATACGCATACAAATTGCAGCACACATGCATTTGGAACTATAATTGAAAATATCACAGAAGCAAAAAAGAGAGGAATTGAGCTGGTCTGCATGACAGATCATGGACCTCAGATTCCAGATGCCCCTCATATATGGCATTTTGAAACTATGGCAGAATTGCCGGAGGAGATAGACGGTGTGCGTCTTATAAAGGGAGCTGAAGCTAATATACTTGATGTTGACGGAAGTCTTGATTTTCCTGTCAGCATACAAAAGAAAATGGATATGATGATTGCGTCGATTCACAGACCGTGTTTTAAACCGCGTACTGTCGAAGAACATACAAAAACGTGGCTGAATGTAATAAAAAATCCGTATGTGACTGTTTTAGGACATATGGGACAGACCGCATATCAGTTTGAACACGAACCTGTAATCGAGGCGGCAAAGGCTGCAAATAAATGCATAGAAATAAATAATCATTCGTTTGCCGTACGTCCGGGAAGTGATGTGATTTGCGGCAAAATAGCTGAATACTGTAAAAAAATCGGAGCTAAGATAGTTGTATCCTCCGATGCACACACACCGTTTCAGGTAGGAGTATTTGATAAGGCTCTGGCTGTTCTGGAAAAGATAGATTTTCCGGAAAATCTTATAATGAACCTTAACAGAGAAAGGTTTGAAAGATATTTAAAAGAATTTAAAAATTAGGGGGCAAAAACTTTGACCGATACAGTTATAAGGCTGATTTCAGAAATCGTTACATCATCTATGGTTCGTATAAATGAGCCTATGAGCCGTCACACTACATTTAAGATAGGCGGTTCGGCAGATTTGCTTGCCGAGCCTTCAAATATGAATCAGGCTGAAGCACTTGTAAAACTGCTTAAACAAATAAATATTCCGTATATTGTTATAGGAAACGGATCTAATATACTTGTAGGTGATAAAGGTATAAGAGGTGTTGTTATAAAAATAGGTAATCAGTTTAGCGCGGTAACCGCAGATGATAGTATTATTACTGCATGTGCAGGAATCAAGCTGTCGAGGCTTGCAAACATGGCATGCGGCAACTGCCTGACCGGGCTTGAATTTGCGGCAGGAATACCGGGGACTCTCGGCGGTGCGCTTTACATGAATGCCGGAGCATACGGAGGCGAGATGAAACAGGTTGTTAAATCAGTAACATATATAGATTCACAGGGAATACGCAGAACTATAGATGCCAGAGATTGTGCATTTGGATACAGAAGCAGCTTGTTTATGACTGATCCCGGATGTGTAATACTTGGGTGTACCATAGAACTGACTGAGGGAAATCTGGACAATATTAAGGCGCAGATGAATGAGCTGTCTGCGAAAAGAATTGAAAAACAGCCGCTTAATTTTCCAAGTGCCGGCAGTACGTTTAAACGTCCGGAGGGCGCTTTTGCCGGAAAGCTTATACAGGATTCAGGTCTTATGGGTGCGCGTGTCGGCGGAGCATCGGTTTCCGAAAAACATGCCGGCTTTATAATAAATGACAAGGGAGCAACGGCTGCAGATGTAAGAGCACTTATATCAATGGTGCAAAAGAAAGTGAAAGAGGATTCGGGCTATGAGCTTATGCCTGAGGTGCGATTTATAGGGGAGTTTTAATCATGAAATTTATAATTGTTACCGGATTAAGCGGTGCCGGAAAATCTCAGGTAGTTAAAGCCATGGAAGATCTCGGATTTTATTGTGTGGATAATATGCCGCCTGAGCTTATTCCTAAATTTGCAGAGATATATCATAAGGCATCAGAACCCAACGATACTGCTGTTTTGGTATGTGATATCCGCGGCGGCAAATTATTTGACCAGCTTGCCGGAAGTCTTGATCAGCTTGCTGAAATGGGATACGATTATGAAATTGTATTTCTTGAAGCGTCCGAGGAGGTTTTGATTAAACGGTATAAAGAAACACGCAGGAGCCATCCACTTGCCGTAAACGGCAGAGTTATAGACGGTATCCGCCGTGAGAAAATGTTGCTTGAAGAAGTACGTAAGAAGGCAACGCATATAATTGATACCTCAAATACCTCTACATCACAGCTTAAAGCGCATATAACAGCTATTTACGGCGGAGAAAAAGCTTATGAGGGGATTATGACTCATGTTGTGTCATTTGGTTTTAAGTATGGAATACCGCTTGATGCGGATTTGGTTTTTGATGTAAGATTTTTGCCTAATCCGTTTTATATTCCGGAACTCAGAGAGCATACAGGGCTTGAAACCTGTGTACGAGACTATGTAATGCAATATCCGCAAAGCAAGGAATTTTTAAATATGCTTTATACTATGATAGACTATCTTATTCCGCATTACATCAAAGAGGGAAAATCACAGCTTGTCATAGGAATAGGATGTACCGGCGGACATCACAGAAGCGTTACTATCGCAGAGGAGTTATATAAAAAACTCAACAGTGCAAAACATAATGTCCTTATAGCTCACAGGGACATACAGAAGCATGTATAGATTGTTTTATTTTGATGTGTGGGTGAGTAAATGATAAATTATAATAAAAAAGCAGAACCGAAAATTGTTGCTTTTGGCGGCGGAACAGGACTTTCTACAATGCTGCGCGGTCTTAAAGAATATGTAGAGAACATTACTGCGGTGGTTACCATGGCGGATGACGGCGGCGGCAGCGGTGTTCTGCGGCGAGATATGAATATGCTTCCACCGGGAGATATAAGAAACTGTATACTTGCACTGTCAAAGACAGAGCCGATTATGGAAAAGCTGCTGAGATACAGATTTAAACACGGAAGTCTTTCCGGTCAGAACTTCGGCAACTTATTTCTTGCTGCAATGAATGAAATATTCAGCGGGGATTTCATAACCGCTGTTCAGAACGTAAGCAACGTTTTAAATGTACAGGGAAAGGTTTTGCCGGTTACGGTTACGGATTCCGAGCTTGTTGCCGAGCTTGAAAACGGAAAAGAAGTGGTGGGCGAATCGGCAATAGGCAAATGTGTAAGCGTTATGGGTTCAAGAATTAAAAGCATTGCACTTCAGCCTAAAAACAAAAAACTGGATAAATGCGTTGAAATGATTCCTGAGGTAGCTGAGGAAATCGCCGGAGCGGATCTTATAACACTCGGACCCGGAAGCCTGTATACAAGTATATTGCCAAATCTTGTTATTCCGGACGTGCTCGAATGTATTAAAGCATCAAAGGTTCCGGTTGTTTATATAAATAACATAATGACTCAGCCGGGAGAAACAGACGGATATACTGCATATGACCATGTAAAAGCAATACTTGACCATACATATCCCGGATTCATAGATTATTGTATTATAAATACAAATGCAGTTGAATCACCGCTTTTGGCAAAGTATACTGAGGAGGATTCCGAACCGGTAGAGCCTGATATTAATAAATTTGAAGGGACGGGAATACGCTTGTTTCCGCGTAATCTTGTCGGAATAGAAAATGAGCGCTATATAAGACATAATCCGTCTGTGCTTGCTGATGCTATAATAGATGTTTACAATTTTTCCAGATACAGCGATGTGAACGAGGACGGGGTTATGCTTTATACACCGAAACGCGGTCTGCATCAGTGAAAGGATGAGGGCAAATGAAATCATTTTCAAGTACGGTCAAAGAAGAACTGTGTCTTGCAAATAATGAATTTGACTGCTGCGATAAGGCTGAGTATATGGGATTGATGCTTTTTGGGGCATTGATAAACGGCAGCGTAATTAAGTTTATAACCGGAAATATTGATGTCTTGAATAAGTATATCAAGCTTGGCAAAAGCCTTGGATTGAAGATTGATTCAAAGCAGAGCGGCAGCGGAGCGGCTGCTCGGTATATTGCTGAGGTTTCGGATTCCGAAAAAATTCTGCGGATATTGGACAGGCTTAAATTGCTTGATCCGTCAACCGGAGTAATACGTTACAGAATATTCCGCGGTCTGATACAATCTGATTGCTGCCGCCGAGCCTTTATAAAAGGGGCGTTCATGAGTGGCGGTACAGTTATAAATCCAAGCAAGAATTATAATCTGGAATTTGTTACGCCATATCTCGGACTAAGCCGCGATATGAACGAGCTTTTAAGCGAGAGCGGCTTTGAGTTCAAACACACCGTAAGAAAATCAAAATATGTTTTGTATACAAAAAACAGCGAAACAATTTCTGACTTTCTTGCATATCTTGAGGCGTTTAAGTCGCAAATGTCCCTTTTGAACATAAAAATCGAAAAAGAAATACGTAATGATTTTAACCGTTCTGTCAATATTGAAACGGCAAATCTCGAAAAAACAATAAATGCATCTGTAAGACAGGTATATGCGATTGAAAGGCTGAGCGAAACAATAGGGCTGGAGAATATTCCGGATGATTTGCGCGAAACAGCGTTTCTCAGACTCAAGCACAAGGATTTAAGTCTGAGTGAGCTTGGAAGACTTATGAACCCGCCTATGACAAAATCAGGTGTAAACCGGCGGATGAAAAAGCTTATTGAAATGGCAGAATAGGACAATGCGGATAAAAATATGGAAAGGAGTAAACTCATATGGCGTTTGTGCATTTGCATACTCATACAGCATATAGTCTGCTGGATGGGGAAGGAACAATAAAAAAACTGATTGACCGTGCAAAAGAACTTGGACAGACTGCTATTGCAATCACCGATCACGGCAATATGTTCGGTGTAATTGAGTTTTACGAATATGCAAAATCACAGGGAATAAAACCGATTCTCGGTTGCGAGGTTTATGTTGCGGCACGTTCGAGATTAGATAAGGTGCATGAATATGATTCACGCAGCTGCCACCTTATTTTGCTTGCTGAAAATGATATTGGATATCATAATCTTATAAAGCTTGTATCTATGGGATATACCGAGGGATATTATTATAAGCCGAGAATAGATATGGAACTTTTGAGAGAGTATAACGAGGGTATAATTGCACTCAGCGCATGTATGTCGGGTGTTGTATCTGTTAATATTCTTTCGGATAATTATGACGAGGCAAAACGCCGCGCGGAGGAATTTACGGAAATTTTCGGTCGTGACAGGTATTTTATAGAACTTCAGGATCACGGTATAATTGAACAGCAAAAGCTGAACCGCGGCCTGCTTGCCGTTGCAAAAGAACTTAATTTGCAAACCGTTGTTACTAATGATATTCATTATGTGCTGAAGGAAGATGCAAAATATCAGGATGTTCTTATGTGTATACAGATGGGAAAAACAGTTGACGATCCTGACAGAATGAAAATGTCGACAGATCAGCTGTATTTAAAATCCGAAGCAGAAATGAATGAATTGTTTTCATATATACCTGAAGCAATAAAGAATACTCAGCGGATTGCGGACAGATGTAATGTTGAAATTGAATTCGGAAAGCTTCATCTTCCTAAATTTGATGTTCCGGATGGACTGACGTCATACGAATATCTCTGCAGGCTGACTGACGAGGGAATGGCAGAGAGATATCCGAATGATGACGGAACAGTACGCAAGCGCCTTGAATATGAGCTTGATATTATCAAAAGCATGGGCTATGTGGACTATTTTCTTATTGTGTGGGATTTTATCCGTTTTGCCAGAAGCAGCGGAATTATGGTAGGACCCGGCAGAGGAAGCGCAGCCGGAAGCGTGGTTTCCTATTGTCTGCACATTACTAATATTGATCCTATAAGATACGGGCTTATTTTTGAACGTTTTTTAAATCCGGAAAGAGTAAGCATGCCGGATATAGATATAGATTTTTGTTATGAGCGGCGCGGAGAGGTTATAGAATATGTAAACCGAAAATACGGCGCGTCGCAGGTGTGTCAGATTGTCACATTCGGTACTATGGCTGCAAGGCTGGCGGTACGTGATGTCGGACGTGCATTGAATATCCCGTACGGTGTGGTGGATAATGTTGCAAAGCAGATCCCGAAGGAACTTGACATCAGCATAGACAATGCCTTAAAAATAAACTATAAGCTTAAAGAAATGTATGATGCCGATTCAAAAATAAGAGAGCTGCTTGATACGGCGAGAGCACTTGAAGGCTTGCCGCGGCATACCTCTACACATGCGGCAGGTGTGGTTATTACGCGCAAGCCGGTGCAGGAATATGTCCCGCTGCAGAAAAATGATGATGTTATTACAACACAGTTTACAATGACAACTATTGAACGTCTTGGACTTCTTAAAATGGACTTTCTCGGACTGAGAACTCTGACAGTCATAAGGGATGCAGTCAACCATATATATACACAGACGGGTATAAAACCTGATATAGAGCATCCTGACTTTGAAGATGAGGAAACCTATGATATGATTTCCGCAGGGGAAACCGATGGCGTATTTCAGCTTGAAAGCGGTGGAATGAAACAGTTTATGAAAGAGCTTCAGCCGGATTCGCTGGAGGATATTATAGCAGGAATTTCCTTATATCGTCCGGGTCCTATGGATTCAATACCTATGTATGTTGCCAATAAGAAGAATCCCAAAGCAGTCAGATACAAACATCCGATGCTTGAACATATCTTAAATGTCACCTACGGGTGTATAGTTTATCAGGAACAGGTAATGCAGATTGTACGCGAACTTGGCGGTTATTCTCTTGGCAGAGCAGATTTGGTACGCAGGGCAATGTCAAAGAAAAAAGCCGATGTAATGGCAAAGGAAAGACACAATTTTATTTACGGAACGTCAGATGGTGGACAAATTGTAGAAGGCGCAGTAAAACGCGGTATGGATGAAAAAATTGCGGCATCGATATTTGATGAAATGATGGATTTTGCATCATATGCATTTAATAAATCACATGCAGCTGCATATGCGGTTGTTGCCTTTCAGACAGCATGGCTTAAATGTCACTATCCTGTGGAATTTTTCGCGGCAATCCTTACATCATTCATAGAAAAATCGGACAAGATAACAAAGTACATTTCTGTTGCCAAAGGAATGGGAATAACAATTCTTCCGCCTGACATAAACAAAAGCGGAAAACAGTTTTCTGTTGACGACGGGAAAATACGTTTTGGACTTGCGGCTGTTAAAAATGTAGGCTCTGCCGTGGTTGACGAGATAGTAAATGAGCGTGAAAGCGGCGGAAGCTTTACCGGATTCAGAGAATTCTGCCGCCGTATGGCAGGGCATAAAATAAACAAGCGAGTAATAGAGGGACTGATTAAATGCGGAGCGTTTGACAGTATGGAGCTTAAACGTTCTGTGCTTCTCGCGGTTTATGAAAAGGTTTTGGATGATGCAGTAAGTGAGAATAAATCTGTTATGCCAGGTCAGCTGGATATGTTTGGTACAATGCTTGGACAAACGCATGGTGATGACGACAGCTTCCCGGATTTGGCGGAGTTTGATGAACGTGAAATTCTTTCAATGGAACGCGAGTGCATTGGAATGTATATTTCAGGTCATCCGCTTAACAGGTATAAGGAAAGCCTTAAAAAATCAGCAACGGCAGAAATTGCGGATATAAAAGAAAATGAGGATAACAGATACAATATCGGTTCAGTTGTTACACTTTCCGGAATAATAACAGAGGTAAGGAATCAGGTTACAAAAAAAGGAGAGATGATGCGTTATGTTGAACTTGAGGATTTAACCGGCACAATAGAGGTTATAGTATTTCCAAGTCTTTTGAGAAAGTATGAGGCATTGCTTCAGACAGATAAAATAGTTGCTGTCAGTGGAAACCTTGATATGGCTGATGACACACCGCCAAAGCTCAGGCTGGAGGGGGTGCGTCCTTTGAACGAGGAAAGCAATAAAAAAAAGAGTAACGCAAAGCTTTATATACGCTTAAACAGAAGCGACAGTTTAAATCAGGACAAAATGAAGCTGCTGCTGAAAAATACAAACGGAGATATTCCTGTTATATTAAGATTTTCCGACACAAATGAAACCTTGCTTGCTCCGCGGAGTATGTGGATTGAAAACAGCGGATATAAAGAAGAAAAACTGAAAGAAATATTCGGAGCGGATAATGTGCGAATGGTGGTGAAATACGAGTGAGCGGACTTGGTACCGATGAAAAAATAATCGAAGTATTGGAAAGCCGTCGCGGTCAAAGTGTTTCCGGAGAGGAACTTGCCGAAATGTTCTCCGTCAGCCGTGCCGCAATATGGAAACGCATAAAAAAGCTAAAAGAAAAAGGCTATAAAATAGATGCGGTCAATAACAGCGGTTATTTACTTGCGAAAGATGATGATAAACTGTCTGCGGGCGGAATTATTCCGTATCTGGATAAACCGGAATACGGCAGCAGGCTTTATGTCTATGATGAACTCGATTCAACAAATACAGAGGCAAAGCGAAGGATAATTGACGGAGCGGAGGAGGGAACGGTGATCATTGCCGATTCACAGACTTCGGGACGCGGTCGTTTGGGAAGAAGTTTTTTTTCACCGCGTGGCAGCGGCATTTATCTTTCGTTTATATTAAAGCCGAAGATGTCAGCTGAAAAATCACTTGCAATAACCGCAGCCGTTGCGGTGACTGTATGCATGGCTATAGAAAAAACAACCGGAAAAAAACCAATGATAAAATGGGTAAATGACTTGTATCTTGACGGTAAAAAAATATGCGGCATACTGACTGAGGCGGTAAGCGGACTGGAAACAGGCAATATAGATGCCGTTGTTATCGGAATAGGCATAAACTGCACAACTGTGTTTGATGGAGATTTGAAACAAAAAGCAGGGAGCCTTTTTGATGTAAATTCCGATGCCGTCAGAAACAAACTTGCGGCTGAGTTGATAAATCGTCTGTATAATCTGATTGATATGCTAAGCGGTAACGATTTTATGCAAGAGTATCGTAAGCGTTCAATTATTTTGGGCAAAGAGATAACTATTTGCAACGAACCGGAAAGCCTGTATACGGTAGAAGATATAGGAGACAGCGGAGAACTTGTTTTAAAAGGGAGGAATGGAGAAAAGAGGGTGCTCAATACCGGCGAGGTAAGTATAAGACTGCAAAAATAAATCTAAAATCAGTAATTCTGACAGACATTGTTTAAAATTTAATATTGCAAGTAATCATAAAACTTCAGAAAGGATGGTTAAAAATGAGAAAGTTGTATTACAGTAAAAGAGAGACCTGTATATCCGTATGGCAGATAATAAGTGCTGTGGCGCTGACATTCGGAATTGTCATGTCGGTTTTGGTTTTTTTGCTTAAAAAGAAGAATAATGAGTACAGAAAAGTTATTATAGATATGAGTGATGATTTTTCAGATGATGAGCTTGAGGCGTGCCGCAGACGTGAGGAGTGGAGAAAAAACCACAGCCGCCAAAACAGACAGCCTGTTGAAAAACAGCTTGAAGAACGTCGGGTTGATGAAGAAGTTTAATAAAAGAGGAGTGTTAATATGAAACCGATAAAAATGTCGCCTGTTTTTAAGCAGTATATATGGGGCGGAGATAATCTGCATAAGATTTACGGAAAAAACACACCGGAGCCGCCTGTTGCGGAAAGCTGGGAAATATCAGCACATCCGGATGGAATGAGTATTGCTGACGGCGGAGAATGTGACGGAATGACAATAGATGAAATATGCAGCAAATATGGCGGAGAGTTTTACGGCAAAAGCATGAAGAATGGAGAGCCTTTTCCATTGCTTTTAAAAGTTTTGGATGCAAATGACAGATTGTCTGTTCAAGTACATCCTGATGATGAATATGCAGCTGAGCATGAAAACGGCGGAAAAGGTAAAACAGAGGCATGGTATGTTTTAAGAGCTGATGATGGTGCAGAGCTTATTTACGGATTTAAAAACGGAGTTACAAAATCAGATTTCAGAAACGCTATTGATAACGGTACGGTTGAGAATGTATTAAACAAAGTTAAGTGTTATCCGGGGGATGTATTTTACATTCCTTCGGGAACAGTTCATGCCATAGGAAAAGGCTTGATGATTGCGGAGATACAGCAATCATCAAATACAACCTACAGGGTATATGATTACAACCGTCGTGATAAAAACGGGAATTTAAGAGAACTTCATGTAGAAAAGGCTCTTGATGTAAGTAATTTTGATTCAGCTGAGGGAAAAGAAAAAACAAGCGGTACTGTGGAAAATATCGGAGAAGCTTCTGTACGGCATATATTAAACACAGAGTTTTTCTGCTTTGATGAACTGGATATTAAAGGCAGCTGCACGGAGGATACAAATAACCTTTTGCATATGCTTTTTGTTGCCGAAGGTGAATTAAATATAGCCGGACTTGAACTGAAAAAAGGAGACAGTGCATTGATACCTGCCTCGATAGGTAAATATGATATAACCGGAAGCGGTAAAGTATTGCTTTATTATACCGAATCTAAATAATAAATGTTAAATCTGTGCATATAATCCCGCTAAAATGTATTGGATTTTGGCTAATAGTTGAGGTCGGTTTTTGAAGAAAAATATTGCAGTTTGTAATTTTATATGCTATAATAAAACACAGTGGGCATTTTTTGCCGTATGATTTGAAAGGAGCAAAGCAAATGAAGTATTCAAGTGAAGTAGAAAATATGTGTCCGCTTGCTAAAGGCGCATATCATGGACCTGCACCGATTCCTCAGGAAGGAAAATGGACGCAGGTGAAGGAAATATCAGAGATTTCCGGTTTGACACACGGTGTTGGCTGGTGTGCACCTCAGCAGGGAGCATGTAAGCTTACTCTGAACGTAAAAGATGGTGTAATTCAGGAAGCTCTTGTTGAAACAGTAGGCTGCAGCGGTATGACACACTCTGCCGCTATGGCATCTGAGATATTAGTAGGTAAAACAATTCTTGAAGCGATGAACACTGACCTTGTCTGTGATGCTATAAACACAGCTATGAGAGAGCTGTTTCTGCAGATTATTTACGGACGTACACAGACTGCATTCTCTGAGGATGGTCTGCCTATCGGTGCCGGACTTGAGGATTTGGGTAAAGGACTCAGAAGCCAAGTTGGTACCACCTATGCTACTCTTGCAAAAGGTCCGCGCTATCTTGAACTTGCTGAAGGTTACATAACAAAGGTTGCTGTAGATGATGAAGATCAGATTATAGGTTATAAGTTTGTTCACCTCGGCAAAATGATGGAAATGATCGGAAAAGGCATGGATGCAAACGAAGCACTGGAAAAGGCGTCAGGTCAGTATGGCAGAGTGGATGATGCTGCAAAGCTTATTGATCCCAGACACGAATAAGATAGGAGGAATTTATAATGGCTTTATTTGAAAGTTATGAAAGAAGAATTGATCAAATCAATGCAGAGCTGGCAAAACACGGAATTTCTTCTATCGAAGAAGCGAAGCAGATTTGCGATGATAAGGGTATAGATGTATACAACATGGTAAAGGGTATTCAGCCTATTTGCTTTGAGAATGCTTGCTGGGCTTATATTGTCGGTGCAGCTATTGCTATCAAAGACGGTGTTACCAATGCAGCTGATGCAGCTGAAAAGATAGGTCTTGGTCTGCAGTCATTCTGTATTCCGGGTTCTGTTGCAGATGACAGAAAGGTTGGTATAGGTCACGGTAACCTCGGCGCAAGACTTTTGCGTGAGGAAACAAAGTGCTTTGCTTTCCTTGCAGGACACGAATCTTTTGCTGCTGCTGAGGGCGCTATCGGTCTTGCTAAAAGTGCAAACAAAGCAAGAAAAGAGGATTTGCGTGTAATTCTGAACGGATTAGGTAAAGACGCTGCTCAGATAATTTCAAGAATAAACGGCTTTACATATGTTCAGACACAGTTTGATTATTATACCGGAAAGGTAAATATCGTAAAAGAGATTGCTTATTCAAAGGGCGAAAGAGCAAAGGTTCGCTGCTACGGTGCAGATGACGTGCGTGAAGGTGTTGCAATCATGCACCTTGAAGGCGTTGATGTGTCTATTACGGGTAATTCAACTAACCCCACACGTTTCCAGCATCCTGTTGCAGGTACTTACAAAAAGGAATGTATTGAACAGGGCAAAAAATACTTCTCTGTTGCTTCCGGCGGCGGTACAGGAAGAACGCTCCATCCTGATAACATGGCTGCAGGTCCTGCTTCTTACGGTATGACAGATACAATGGGACGTATGCATTCTGATGCTCAGTTTGCAGGTTCTTCATCTGTTCCGGCTCACGTTGAAATGATGGGACTTATCGGCGCAGGTAACAACCCGATGGTTGGTATGACCGTTGCTGTTGCAGTTGCTGTTGAAGAAGCTATGAAAGGCTAAAGAATTAGCATTACTTTGAACTGCCGTGTTTTTCGCGGCAGTTCAATTTTAATTTAGAGAGGATTTGTATGCTGAAATTTGAAAAATATTCGCCTGATGTTCTGAAAAAGTATTCAAGGTATATTGCCGTTTCGCCTTATAATGTAAACGATATTTCTGTCGGCAGTTTTTATATGTGGAATCAAGGAGTAAATCTGGCATTTTGTGAGACCTGCGGTTCATTTATTTCGATGCAGGATATATGCGGCGAGCCTGCGTTTTCTTATCCGTTCGGCGGAGATGACGAAAAGGCTGTGGAGGAATTGATTCGCTATGTTGAGGAAAACGATTTACCGCTGAAGTTTTACGGTGTAACGGAAGATGTTTTAGAAAAAATGCAGCAAAACAAAGCTTTCGGAAATCTGATGTTTAATTATGAACGCAAGTGGAGTGATTATGTATATGACGCCGAGGAGATATCCACTTTTAAGGGCAGAAAATTCAGCGGACAGAGAAATCATATGAACAAATTTCGTTCTGTTTACGGCGAACCAGATTTCAGACCGCTTAAAAAAGAGGATATAACGGATATAAAAAATATGCTTGCCGGATATTCTGCTGAGCATATATCGTCCGGTTATGAGGAGGACGAAGAATATATACATACTTTAGAGCTTATAGACGCTTTTTTTGAATATGATTTTATCGGAGGTGCGTTGTTTTTCGACAATAAACCGATTTCCGTAACAATAGGAGAAGTACAGGGCGAAAACTTGATTATTCATATAGAAAAAGCGCTTATCGAATATAAGGGCGTATATCCGACTACTTTTAATTCATTTGTTAAGTATGCCATGAAGCTCTATCCTCAGATAAAGGTTGTGAATCGCGAGGATGATTCCGGAGATATGGGATTGCGTACCTCAAAGCTGCAATACAATCCTATCGGTTTGATAAATAAATATATTGTAAAGGTTAATTCGCCTTTATACGGATTAACTGATGCACCTGTTTTAAAAACAGAAAATGTAGTTTTGAGTGAAATTGCTGAAAATGATAAAACAGCGTATCGTGAATTATGCACAGATGCAGACAATAACAAGTATTGGGGATATGACTACGAAACAGATCCGGAAATAACCGGAGCAATAGATGACGACACATTTTTTGATATGGTTGTGTTTGACAAGTCTGTAGGCGATGGTATCAGTCTTGCAATACGGAATGGAGATATAAATTCCGAAATGATTGGTGAGGTCATTGTTTATAACTTTACCTATAATAAAACTGCGGAATTCGGAATCAGGCTGATGCCATTTGCACAGGGAAAGGGAATAGCACAGACCGCCGCCAAGCTTATGCTTGATTGGGCTGAGAATATATTAGGGGTAAGGCTTAGAGCGAAATGCTATAAAGAAAATGAAAAATCTAAAAACTTGCTTTTGTCATGCGGGTTTGACGAAATAAATGAGGATTCGGAGTTTTACTTTTTTGCATATGGAAAATAAATTTTGTTTATTGCCTTTATAAAGTACTTGTAATATAATCTGCTTAAAAGAGAGGTGTCTGAGTTGAAAAAGTATTTATTGCCTAAATCGGGAAGCTTTTATAAGGCTAATCTGCACTGCCATTCAACTTTATCTGACGGAAAGCTTACACCGGAGGAGTTAAAAAAGATTTATAAGGAAAAAGGATATTCTGTTATTGCGTATACCGATCATGATGTGTTAGTGCCTCATTCAGAACTTGCTGATGATATGTTTTTACCGTTGAACGGATATGAAATAGAGATAAATGAGGATTTGGACACAGAGTATGCTTATATAAAAACTTGTCATCTGTGTCTGATTGCTATTAAGCATGATAATTTTTCACAGGTATGCTATCACCGGACAAAGTATCTGTTCGGAAACGCTGTAAATTATCACGGAAAAGTTAAGTTTGACAACACTCTGCCGGATTATGAAAGAGTATATACTGCCGACTGTATAAATGACATTATAAAAAAAGGCAGAGAAGGCGGCTTTTTTGTAACCTATAATCATCCTACATGGTCAACGGAAAATTATGAATATTATTCAAAGTATTCAGGCATGAATGCAATGGAAATATGCAATTACGGTTGTGTTGCGGAAGGGTATCCGGAGTATAATGAAAGAGTATATGATGATATGCTAAAGAATGGAAAAAGAATCTTTTGCATTGGTGCGGATGATAATCATAACAGGGCAAATTCGGATTCAAGAAGATGGGATTCTTTTGGAGCATTTACTATGATAAAAGCAGATAAACTTGACTATGAAACAATAACCGATGCTCTGGTAAACGGAAATTTCTATGCCTCACAGGGACCTGAGATTTATGACCTTTGGTATGAAAACGGAAAGGTCGGTATAACCTGTTCCGAAGCTGATAAAATAGTATATTCAACTGCGTGCAGAAAGATTGGAACCTTATACAAAGAAGATGCTCCCGACGGAAACATTCTGACAGAGGCTGTTTTTGAGGTAAATCCGGAGGATAAATTCTTCAGAATAACAGTGACGGACGAAAAGGGTAATCATGCGAATACAAATGCATATTTTACCGATGAATTATTTTAATAACTACAGGGCTGTAAAATGTTTTGTTTTACAGTCTTTTTATATATTAGTATAAAATTTTTATTGAATTTTTCTGTTATTTGTGTTATTATAAACTAATAGAAAATTGATATGCTCCAGGAGGTATAATATGGATATATTTGTAGAACAGCTTGTTAAAAGAAAACGCAGACCTGTTGATTATGTGCGGATAGGGGCATGTATTCTCGCAATGCTTTTGGTTATATATTTTTTGCCGTTGGGAATGGGAATTTTAGCTAAGGCAGGATTGGGATTTATAGTTTTTGCCGTATGCTGTGCTCTTATTTATGTTTTGTATTTGCTTGTTACCGCAACTAATATGGAATATGAATACTGCTTTACAAACGGTGCGCTGGATGTTGATAAAATAATAAACAGAAGAAGCCGCAAAAGATTGATTGAAATGAACGCAAGACGTATAGACATGATGGCAGGTACAAAAACGCCTGCTTTTGACAGAATCAAACAAGACAGAAGTATCAAAAAGATTTATGCGTGCACCGGCGTTGAGGATGCAGATACATATTTTATAGATTATGTTGACGACAACGGAAAAAGAATAGCTCTGGTTTTTAACCCGAATGAAAAAATAAGAGATGGATTTAAACGTTATAATCCGCAGAAGGTACTTTTAAATGATTAAGACCGGAATTGATATTATCGAAATCTCGCGCTTTGACAAAATGGATAAGCTTGATTTGTTTGAAAAAAAGGTTTTTACTAAAAATGAGCGCAGTTATTTTGATTCCAAAAAGAAAAGAACCGAAAGTGTTGCGGCTTTTTTTGCGGCTAAGGAGGCGTTTGCCAAGTTTATGGGAAGCGGCTTCAGAGGATTTTCTTTTAAGGATATAGAAATTTTGCATGATGAACTTGGAAAGCCGTATATATTGTTTATGGGGAAACGGGTTAAAGCTGATTTGAGTATAACTCACTCCGATATAAGCGCAGCGGCAGTTGTATGCGGCGAAGAAAGTGAGTTAAATATTATTAATCCCGAATATATAAAGGAATATCACGCGCTTTTGCCGAAACGCAGAGAGGATATGCATAAAGGTGACTGCGGCAGAGTATTTGTGCTTGCAGGCTCACGCGGTATGACGGGCGCCGCTGCATTGTGTGCGACAGCTGCACTAAGAAGTGGCAGCGGATTGATAACAGTCGGCTGTCCTGATTCTCAGCAAGCTGTTCTTGCTGTAAAACTAACGGAAGTTATGACACTTCCTTTGCCTGAAATAAACGGCAAAATTTCCGGTGATGCTATCGAAATGGTAAAACAGCAAAGCTTGATAAGTGATGTGTGTGCTGTTGGTCCCGGACTTGGCAGGTCTGATGGAATATGGAAATGTATAGAGGCTGTTTTGGCGGCAAATAAGCCTATTTTGCTTGATGCGGATGGTCTAAATTCCATTGCCGGGCATATAAATGTATTAGAGAGCAGTCACGCTGAAATTGTAATGACACCTCATCCCGGTGAAATGTCGAGATTATGCAGTTTGTCGATAGCTGAGATTGAAGCAAACCGTGAAAAGATTGCAGTTGAATTTGCAAAAAAGTATAATGTGACACTTCTTTTAAAAGGAAATCACACGGTTGTTGCATCACCTCGCGGAGAAGTACATATAAATCCAACAGGCAACAGCGGAATGGCAACCGGAGGGATGGGGGATGTACTTAGCGGTATAATTGCATCGTTTATCGGTCAGGGACTAAGCGGGTTTAATGCAGCTGTGCTGGGTGCGTTTTTACATGGTTTTGCCGGTGATATAGCCGCAAAAAAAATCGGAAAGTTTGGTATGACAGCGAGTGATGTTATAAGTAATCTTCCGGAGGCGATAGAGGCTCTTAATTATTAAATAACAGAAACGGAGTTATAAAATGAAAAAGAGCATTGCTGTACTTGCGGTTATTTTACTGATGATTGGGAATGTCGGATGCAGGGCTGATATAAATGCAGAGCTGGATAAAAGATTTAAAGACATAGAAAGCTATAGTGCATGTGTTACTGTTACAGTTCTAGGAAACGGTAAAAGCGAAAGCTTTAAAATGCAGCAAACCTGGAAAGCACCGGATAAATATAAAAGTGAAATAACAGAGCCGGAACATATGAAGGGTACTGTCAGTGTTATTAACTCTGACGGGATATGGCTTAAGATTGGAGATGCGTCTCCTGTGAGGATGGAACAGGGCACTGAGAGCATGAACACAGAATATATGTTTATTTCTGACTTTTTAAAAGATTATTATGCCGAGGAACATGCTGATAAGCTTGTTGAAGACAGCGAAGGAAAGGTAATGCTTAATGCTTCAACACGAGGTACAAACAAAAAACGATTTACTCAGAATCTTTCCGTTGATGTCAGACATAAATATATGCCTGATAAGCTTCAGACTTTTGACAGTAAGGGTAATGAGGTGCTCAGAGTAGAGTTTGAGAAATTTACCCCCCATATAAAAATTGATGATTCTGAATTTAATTTATAGATAAAAGTAAGAATTAAGCTTGTACTACTATAAAGGAGAAAAGTATCAAAATGGAGCTAAAAAAAAGAGCTTGGACTGAGATTAACCTTGATGCCCTTGCAAATAACATAAAAAACATACGCGAGTATGTTAAACCGGAAGTCAGGGTTATGGGAGTGGTTAAAGCTGACGCGTACGGACATGGATTTACCGAAGCGGTTAACGTTTTGCTTGAGAACGGCGCTGATTTTCTTGCTGTTGCTTGTATAGATGAAGCAATGCAAATAAGAAAAAGCGGAATTGACAGTCCGATTCTAATTCTTGGTTATACCGCTGCAGCCTATGCTGAGCGGCTTGTTCAGTATAATATTATTCCCGCCTGTTTTGATTATGAATTTGCAAGTGCGATGTCCAAAGCAGCGGTAAAGCTTCGCAGAACAGCCAAGATACATATTAAAATTGATACCGGAATGGGCAGAATCGGTCTTAGGTATACAGAGAATGATGAAGAAAATCAAAAAACGATTGATACTCTTTTAAAAATAGCTGTGCTGCCCGGAGTCGAGATTGAAGGTATATTTACACATTTTTCTGTTGCTGATGATAATGATGATGACTATACCAAGTTGCAATATAACAGATTTAAGGCTATATGCGACAGACTTAAAGATAACGGCTTAGATGTGCCGATTAAGCATTGCTGCAACAGCGCTGCATTAATTAGGTTTCCGGAAATGCATATGGATATGGTTCGGCCGGGAATAATACTCTACGGACACAGACCATCTGATTATGTTGATTGCGGAAAACTGCATCTTAAACCTGTTATGGAATTTAAAGCAAAAATAACACATATAAAAATAGTTGACAAAAACACAAGTATAAGTTATGGCAGAAAATATACTGCTGATACAAAACGTAAAATTGCTACGGTTTCCGTTGGATATGCTGATGGATATTCGCGTACACTGTCAGGAAAAGCTAAAGTTATTGCCGGTGGAAAATTGTGTGAAATTGTCGGAAATATTTGTATGGATCAATGTATGATTGATGTAACAGATGTAAATAATATAGCTATCGGAGACGATGTCATCTTATTCGGCAAGAGTGATGATATAGAATTACCGGTAGAGAGCCTTGCCGAAAAGATGGGAACCATCAGCTATGAGATTCTTTGTAATATCGGCAAGCGTGTTCCGCGTATATTTATGCAAAACGGCAGAATAACTGGAAGTCACAGCTTTTTGTTTGATCCGCCGTTTACAGACTGATAATGCTACATAACCGTTTTGGGGTTGCTTGATTTTAAGTATGTACCATAATCAGCCAAGCCGCATAGAATGTCAGTAAGAAGAATGTTTTTTAGTCATGAAGATTAAAAAACCGTTATTTAATTAGAAATAACGATCACAGCTGAATTTTAACTTGCGGAGAGTGGAAATTTTGATTGTAAAAAGAGGAGATATTTATTATGCTGATCTGAGTCCGGTTGTCGGCTCGGAGCAGGGTGGGATTCGTCCTGTCCTGATAATTCAGAACGATGTCGGAAACAAGTACAGTCCAACTGTAATTGCTACGGCTATTACTTCACAAATAAACAAAGCAAAAATGCCGACACATATTGAGATAGATGCAGGAGGCTTTGGACTTTCACGGGATTCGGTAGTGTTGGCTGAGCAGATACGAACTATAGATAAACAGCGTCTGAAAGAAAAAATTGGTCATTTGGACGGAAATTTAATGGACAAGGTAAATGAAGCTTTGGAGATTTCGTTCGGCTTGACCTGATGTAAATTATGTTCGGAGAGGGGAAACAACGCAGCACCTCTCCGAATGGAAATTTGTCTGAGAAAGGAAGATGAAGATGAAAAACAAAAGCAGATTTGTTAGAATTGGGATTACGCTGGGAATATGCCTGACATTGGCAGGTGGTATTGCGGTTTTTTCAGAGCCGGGAGGTACTGATGATCCTGTTGTTACAAAAAGCTACATAGTAGATAAGGTTATTCCTGACATTAAAGCTTATGTTGACGAACGATTCGGAATTGCGGCATCTGAGGGCGTGGCTTCATCAAGGACAGACAGCTTTACTGTCATCAATGTTTCTGCCGGTAAGCGTGTGATATGCAGCGCCGGAACAGAACTTATACTCAGAATGGGAAAAGGAACTGTTATTGCAACCGAAAAGGGTGGTCTTGCTGACACAACTGACGGATATGATCTTGCAAACGGAACGGCAATGCCTTCAAATCATCAGCTTATTGTTCCTGTTGCAGACGGACGCGGTTTTAAAGCCGATACAGATGTTATTATAATGATAAAAGGCGGATACACAGTCGAATGACAGCTAAAATGGGTTTGCCGGATTTTAAAAACGGCAGGTTTAAGGCGGCTCTTTTTGATCTGGATGGAACATTAGTGGATTCCATGTGGGTTTGGGAGAGATTGATGATTGACTTTGTAGAAAAGTATAAACTTGAAACTCCGCAGTACATATATGATGAAGTGGCACATATGAGTCTTGCACAAAGTTCTGTTTATGTAAGACAGGAACTTGGACTGAGTATGACGCCTGATGAAATATATGCGGAATGGTCCGGAACACTGAAGGAAGCATATGCAAATAAAATAAAGGCAAAACCGGGCGCAGAAGCTTATATTAAGAGGCTTTCTGAGTATGGGATACGAATAGGTCTTGCGACCGCTTGTGACCCTGTTTTAGGTGAATTATGCCTAAAAAATAATAATCTGTATGGCTTGTTTGATACAATGGTTTATGTAGATGATGTCGGAAAAGGGAAAAATTTTCCGGATATTTTTCTCAGATGTCTTGACAATCTGAGTTGTAAGCCTGAAGAAACAGTTTTGTTTGATGATATAATAGTATCAATTAAGACAGCAAAAAGTATGGGTATGGCAGCGGTTGCGGTGGAGGAAAGCAAAGATACAGCGGTTAAAGAACAGCTGATAAAAGAGGCAGATTATTATATTACGGATTTTGAAATCTAAAAAGGACAGTGTGAAAACACTGTCCTTTTTGTAATGTCAAATATAAGAGCGTGTAAGACTATACAGCACGGTTAACCTTACCTGATCTAAGACATCTGGTACAAGCATACACCTTTTTAGGTGTGCCGTCAACAATAGCTCTAACTCGTCTTACGTTGGGTTTCCAAGCTTTGTTTGCTCTGCGGTGAGAGTGAGAAACCTTAATACCAAAAGTAACACCTTTTCCGCATATTTCACATTTTGCCATATAGATACACCTCCTTAGCAGTATAAATCAAAACTCAACTCGAATTATTATACCAGATGTAGGGCAATAATGCAAGCCTTTTTTTTGAAAAAATCAAAAATAAAGCAAATTTTGTGTTAAAAAAGTGTTACAAGTTAAGTGCGATTCTATTCGTTTGCATTATTTTCTGTGTCAGATGTTTTTTCCGGTAAAAAATCATGAGGATCGGCGTTTTTGTTTTGTGAAATCACTTCAAAATGCAAGTGAGGAGGTTCGAGAATCTCCAGAGCAGCAGTCTTGCCGACCTTGCCAATTATTTCTCCTGCTTTAACAGCAGAACCTTCTGAAATCGCACTGTCTTCCTGCATATTCCCATAAATTGTTTTTGTTCCGTCCGGGTGCAGAATAGTTATACTTGTGCCAAGCATACCGTCTTTTGTAACCTTTTCCACAGTTCCGTCTGCGGCAGCCGAAATATCAGTGCCTTCATCGGCAGCTATGTCGATTCCGGAATGAATACGCCAATCATTCATAGTTTCTGAGTATTGCAACTCATCAGATGAATAGTCTTTCAAAACTTCACCTTTAACCGGAGATACAAAAGCTATACTTGCAGTATTTGAATTTTCGGTTTGCTCCGACAGAGGCTGTTGGTTATTTGATTTTGATTCTTTTTCGACTTCTAAGTCGGATTTATTCTGTTTTTCTGCCGGTAATGCTGTTGAACTTACGGCTTGTGATTCAGGGGCATAAACAGATGTAAGACCGTCATCTTT
>ERZ1034952.954-NODE-954-length-25317-cov-6.245388_pt1 | contig 25317 bp, 18 predicted proteins | sample MGYA00520625_ERZ1034952 | MGnify/ENA primary metagenome ERZ1034952 (study PRJEB33766, sample SAMN09781773) | gut metagenome | biome: gut microbiome | host: Homo sapiens | place: Madagascar | study: EMG produced TPA metagenomics assembly of the PRJNA485056 data set... | reverse complement strand
ATTTATCCCTCATATACTATCCATTCACCCTATATAAAATCGTTATAAATCTCAAATCCTTATAATGCAGCTTTCTTTAATTGCTGCATATGTCGCTATGAAGCAAACCGCAGTTCCGCTGTATTTTATATCAACAAATGCTAATGTAAACGGCAGCAAAAACAACAGAAAACCCGTTATTTTGTTTGCGGCATTATGCTCTGTCGCAAATTGCCTAAGTATTAACATTCCATACAGAAAATTTGCACATTTAATAACAAAAATTATTAAAACCCAAATACTCAGCACAAAGGGAATATTTACAGCAGGCAGCAGTTTAATTAAGCATACAGTTACAAAAACAAAATCTGCAGCAGTATCAAACTGAGAACCGAATCTGCTGACACGGTTTGTCATCCGCGCAACTGCTCCGTCTATTATATCTGTAAAACCGCAATACAAATATATAATATAAAAAGCAGGTGAAAACACAGGTAAGGTTAATAACAATACACTGCCCAATATGCGGCTGCCGGTAATTATGTTTGCCATATTTCTTTTTCCCTTTCAAATAAGCGTTTTGCTAAGATTTATTATCCGAACAAGGCATAAGGACAACGCCTTATGCCTGATAATTAAATATTCTGCTAAAGAACCTTCCCGGTACATAAGGGCAGTTTTCTTTACCATACCAAAGCCGTTCTTCGTCAAGCTCCTCGATTGAATCCAATTCACCGTATACAAAAGCATTTATACGCTTTATGGCACGTTTTGTTCTCGCCTCCATACAGCCAAATCGCATGTCAATGGTTTCAAATCCAAAAGCCTTGTTGTTTTTATACCATATATCAGCTAATTTCTCCTGGATTTTTTCATACAGACTAAGTATTTTTTCAAGCTCAAAACACAGATTTTTCAGTTCCGCTTTATCATTACTTTTATAAGCAGATGTTATACGCAAACCTATATCACACTTTAAATATAACAATTTAACCAGGTCTGTGTGATAATCAAACAGATACTCAAGGCTTCCCATATCAGGAAGCTTGTGCAGCTTTTCTAAATATCCGGCATAATGCTTTTTTAAATCAATGACTGAAAAGTTCTTATCAAAAAAGCCTTGCAGAATGTCCTGATAAAGCACCTGCTTTGAAACAGTAATATCGTGGCTTGGGCACTGTTCTGAATCAAACGTATCTATTCCAAATAACTTAAATGCATCTGCATCAAATCCTGTACATATTTTAAACATCTTATTCAGTTCTCTTTCCGGTTCAGCCGAATAATTATACTCAGCATAAAGCTGCATTCCCAGCAACGCCTCATAAATACTGCATTCAGCTCCGTCATCGCCCCAAAGAGTTGCAACAACATCCGTAACACCGTTTTCCGTGCAGGCTTCAAGCGCCGGAATAGTTGTTCGGAATGTTTTATCATAGTTGAGAGCTATACCTGCCCAAGTCCATACTCCTCCTGCAAATATGGTCTTATGGTTTGTTGCTATATGCGTTTTTATCATCATGTCATAGCTTTCTTTATCCTGCGTATAGTAATCCCAGTATACAAGAGATACATTTTCCGGGATCAGGTTCACTACCTCCTCCGGAAGTCCTTTAATGGGATAATATCCTCCGCAATGCAGCCTGAAAAACATATCGCTCCACATCATTGGTTTAAAACCATATTTTGCAGCAATATCACAAACTCTATTAAGATGCTCTGACAAAAGCTTAAACCTGTTTGTATAGCCGTGTTTATCCAAATATCTGCCTAACCCTACAAAATGCGCCTCATCCATTCCTATATGTATTTTATCCGTTTTAAAGCTTTTACGAACGGTTTTAATCATACATTCTATCAATTTATAAGTCTTTTCTTCCCCCGCCAAAAGGATATCGTCCGTATCGCATATATCTTTCATGTTTTCAGTTACGCTCCAACGCAAAGCGTTTTTCAAATGGGCAAGTGTCTGTATGCAGGGCACACATTCTATCCCAAATATATCGGCATAATCAACAATCTGCCTTATTTCCTCAACAGAATATGCTCCCCGCATATAACCAAAGTAAGGATATTCATCTATTTTATAAGTATCCTCAGTATATAGCATAAGCTGATTAAGTCCCATTTTTGCCATATATCTTATAATATCCATTACTGTTTCGACCTTTAACACGGCATTTCTTGAAACATCTATCATTATACCACAGTTATCAAATCTGTTCACTGCCGAAACATCAATACTTTCTCCGTCTGATATTCCGTTGAGAATCGTCGCAGCTCTGAAAAAATCTGTTTTTGTATTGTAACTGAGATTATACACATTATCTTTTTCGGTTATTTTATAGCCTTTTTCTGTTCTACCAAGAGTTATACTCTTATCAGAAGCCATATTTAATTCTTTTATTCCGGATTTAAATTCGTTAAATTCACCGATAAAATTCATTTCAACACCTCTTAAATAACATTATTCATTCAGACAAGCGTTTACAATATCCGATATTTTACCGGTTGCAAGACCTATATTGGTATCTGCTGCGCCGTAATATATTTTAACCGTACCGTCATCCTCCGGCACTGCATTGCAGGCAAATACCACATTTGATACTCTGCCGCGCATCTCATAATCATATTCGGGCCAAAGTATAAAATCTTTAGTATAGCCTATTATGTTCCACGGCTCGTCTTTATCCAGAATACATGCTTTTAATCTGTATATAAACCCATTGCAGGTTGTTGAAACCGTATGATATATCTCAAGCCAGCCCTTATCCGTCAAAATCGGAACAGCGCCTGCTCCCATTTTGAACCCATCCATAAACGGCTTTCCTTTATAATAAATCGGTCTTGATTGTCCCCAGTATACCAAATCCGGCGAAAAGCTCATCCACATTGAACATGGTTCCTGCTCGTTTCCGAACGGACGATCCAAGCGGCAATACATCCCATTTATTTTTTCCGGAAACAACGCTCCGTTTCTGTTTCCAAGCTCGCTTCCCGTGCATACTCTTTCAAACGTATTGAAATCTCTTGTCCTCAATATTCCCAATCTCGCCTGGTTCTGCTCTAAATCACTTGCATAAATTATTATATATTCGTCACCTATTTTTGTAATGCGCGGATCATATGTATTCATCTCCGGATGGAACTGATCCTTTGGAGGCATTTTCAGCGGATGCGGCTCCGGCACAAAATTATAACCGTCCTTGCTTCTTGCCAGCCACAGCCTGTGTATATCATCCGTCGTCGTCGCATCCATAATTATAATATATTCATCCTTGTACTTCACCGCACCGGGATTGAATGTATATAAAACCCCCTCCAGCATATTCGGCGTTATTATAGGGTTTCCCTCATATTTTTTTAGCAGTCGCATAATACTCTCCATTCTTTCGTTAATATTTTTATTCCACTTAAATTCTACTCCGTTACAGAGGCTCTTTAAAGAGTAAAAAACAAATATTTACTGAAAGTTTTTAATATTTTATATCAGGCTGACCCACTTGACACAACGACAAAGCTATTGTAAAATAATATTTATATGCAACAAAATGTATGAAAAGGATTATGTTATATGAAACGAAAGATTACAGAAATCTCTGTATTTGAATTTTTTTTGTGTATGTTTGTCATACTCATCCACTTGCTTTCCGAGGGAGTTGATACCTTTCCCAAATGGAGCTTTTGGTCTGTCCTTTTTTCATCACTGACAAGGCTTACTACCTTTGCAGTGCCCGGCTTTATCTTTACCAGTGCCGTAAAACTGTTTTACAAATACGGTGATGTAAAGCGGTTTTCTTATCCCCGTTTTGTATTTGACAGATTTAAAAAAATCTGTATTCCGTATCTGCTTGCAGTTGTAATTTATTATGCGGTGTTTGTATGGATTTTGGATATGTACCGTTTTGACGCCTCTCAGCTTTTCGGCTTTATTCTGACCGGAGATATATCCGCACAATTCTACTTTGTAATACTTATAATTCAGTTTTATCTTCTGATGCCGCTTTGGCTTGCTTTCAGCCGTATAAACAACAAAGTATTTGCTGTGCTGCTTTCAGCAGCAGCATTTGCCGTTACCTTAATATTCAGAATGTATTTTCCATATACTGCGGCAATACACAAAATAATGCCGTCATATTTGATATTCTGGATTTTGGGTATGTATACAGGTCTTAATTATGAGGCTTTTGAAAAACTGATTGTTCAAAACAGAATGTTAATATATATCGGCTGGCTTATACTGGCTGTAAGTCACTGTATTTTGTCATATATGCAGTTTGGCGGACTTATCGCCTATAAGGCATCGCCGATAATGGTTGTTTTCTTTTGCTTCTTCTCTATTTTCGGTTTTTACACCTATGCAAGAGAGCTTACCATTTCACTTGAAAAACGCGGCAAAGGTCTGCTTACAAGTATCTCCTCCGCGTCATACGACATATATCTTAATCATTGTCTGATAATTATTGTTATGGGAAGAATTCTGACCGAAGCCGACATAGACAACGCGCTTCAGCGTTTTGCCATAACCGCACTGGTGACATACTCGCTGTCAATCATCATTTGTGTGCTCCAGTCAACAATATATAATAACCTCAGGGCCAAATATCTGCGTGCCTCAGCAACAAGAGCCCGCAAGATGGCCCGTAGAAAACGCTATCTGTAGGTTAAACCCGCCGGTATACGCATCAACATCTATTATCTCTCCGGCAAAATACAGTCCGTGCACCAGTTTTGACTCCATAGTTGATGGATTTATCTCCTTCACGTTTATTCCGCCGGAGGTTATGATGGCGCTGTCTATAGGACAAAACCCGCTTATGTTAAATTCGAGATTTTTTAAAACAGCAACAAGTCTGCTCCGTTCCCCTTTGGTAACGGAGTTTACTTTTTTATACGGATCAATGCCGGAAAGCTTTATAATCTCCGGTATCAGCCTTGACGGCAAAAGTCCGCCCAAACTGTTTTTAAAATCACGGTTAAGCTCATCTGCAAAATCACGCTGAATCCGCATGTCAAGTTGCTTTTCATCAAGTGCCGGCTTTAAATCAACCGACAGCTTATAGTTCTCCTCCCCCATTTTGTGCATATGCGCGCTTGCACTGAGTATTATCGGTCCCGTCAATCCGAAATGTGCAAACATCATTTCGCCAAAATCGGTATAGACCTTTTTTCCGCGGCTGTCCGTCACCTTTATTTCTACATTTTTAAGCGTCAGCCCTGCCAGTTCCATGTACCAATTCTCACAGGTTTCAAGCGGCACAAGCGATGGCATCGGTTCTATAATTTCGTGTCCGAGATTTTCTGCCCATGTATAGCCGTCGCCGGTCGATCCGGTGCTTTGATATGACATTCCTCCCGTTGCAAGAATAACGCTGTCACTGTATATCCTTCCGCGCTTTTGCGTCAGCACGCCGTTTACCATACCGTCTGCAATCAGAATATCATCAACTCTGTCACGAATAATCTCAACATTGTTTTCAATCAAAAATCTGCGTAAAGCAGAAACTATATCCACACTTTTGTCCGAAACAGGAAAAACCCTTTCACCGCGCTCAACTTTCAGCGGCACGCCGAGATTTTCAAAAAAATCCATTGTCTGATGATTTGTAAAGCCGTAAAACGCACTGTATAAAAAAGCTCCGTTTGTCGGCACATTATTTATCAAATCGCGGACATCATCACATGCGTTTGTAACATTGCATCTGCCTTTGCCCGTTATCATAAGCTTTTTTCCAAGCAGCTTATTCTGCTCTATCAGTTTTACGTTTAGTCCGCGCGCCGCCGCAGTACCGGCAGCCATCATTCCGGCTGCGCCGCCGCCGATCACTATTATTCTCTTGCTCATTATATACTTCCTCCGCAATCAGATGCACTGTAATTATAATACTTTTCTTATAAATACTGATATTTTAACACAGATACAGTATGCTTTCAATATCTTTATAATATTTTGCTTGTCTTTTTTGGCTATCTATGGTAAAATCATTTTGAAAACTGCAAAATGGGAGAAGATTATGAAACGAACAAAAATTATAGCTCTGATAATAATGCTGCTTGCCATATTGGGCGCGGCAGCCTTTTACTCAAAACACAATACCGGCGGCAGTGTCAAAAGCAGTAATTCCGGCTCCGGCGAAGAAATAGTCACAACCGCAGACGCTCACAAGGTACTGATAGACCGCCCTAAGGGCTATATGCTGTCGTTTCCGGATAACATGAATATAGATACCTCTGTAAGTCCTGAGCAGATAAAGGCATACAATGACACCATGACGGTAATAGTAACGCGCGAATGGGCGCCGTATGAGGATCCGTGGTATCTGATTGACAATTACTTAAATGACTATTATCTTAATGATTATTATATCAAAAGCAACGACATAACAATACATAATGATGACGTTTATGAGCATAACGGCGCAAAAGCGCAATTTATCGCGCTTACAAGAAGTCCAAAGGAACAGCACGTTGAACGCCAAAACAGCTACGCATACTTCTTTGTGCGCTCGAAGACAGCAAAACAGGCGTTTTTCAGAGTAATGTTTAAGACCTCCGACTATCAGAATGATAAAGCAGTAATAGATGAAATCAAAAATTCGTTTGAGGAAATAAACGTAGAGGGACAAAATCAGTTTAAGTGCGATTTTGCGCCTGTTCCGTCTGAAACCTGGAACAGTGAAACAAAAAAGCTGTATAATAAAATCAGAAACAGCAAAAGCATTGAGTGGGGACTGTTTGTTGACGGAGCATATACTATCGACCGCAACTATCAGTGGTTTAAGGAGCTTGAGCAAAAAGTTGACTATGACTTTGATTTTGCCCTGCACTATGTAAACTTAGACTGGGAGTTTCCTGTAAAAGAGCTTACGCGGTTTTATAACGACGGAAAGATAACCGAGCTTACACTGCAGACTTCTAACTTTAACAATGATGACCTTTACGGCGACAACATAAACTTTGATATATACGACGGACTTTTGGACGACCAGATACGCGAGTTTGCCAGAGGTGCAAAGGAATTTGGACATCCGTTTTTGTTCCGCCTTAATAACGAGGTAAACAGCAACTGGGTAAACTATTCCGGTGTGGCAACACTATCCGATCCGGAGGTATTTATCGACAACTGGCGCAGAATCTATGATATATTCCAAGAGGAAGGCGTTGACAACGCGATATGGATATTCAACCCCAACGCAGAGGAATGTCCGCCGACACACTGGAATTCATATATATCTTATTATCCAGGCGACGCATATACGCATATGATAGGACTGACCGGATATAATACCGGAACGTATTATCATGACAGCTTTAAGGAAAAGTGGCGTACATTTGATGATATATACAAAGAACCGTATGACAAATATATGCAGGTATTCAGCAAATTTCCGTTTATCATAACGGAATTTGCATCAAGCTCTGTCGGCGGTGATAAACCGGCTTGGATAACCGATATGTTTAAACAAATTAAAAAGTATCCCAATATAAAAATGGCATTATGGTGGAGCAGTGCAGATTATGATATGAGTGTTGCAAATTACAAAAAGGTGGCCCGTCCGTATTTCTTAGATGAAAATGACGATACCACTGCTGCCTTCCGTGAGGGAATAAAGGAATATAAAAAGAATAAATAACATAAAGGGCGTGCGATTGCACGTCCTTTATGTTATTTTATTTCACTAATTGTTTTGACCAAAACATTCATATCAAGAGGCTTTGAAACATGCTCATTCATTCCGGCAGCCAAGCTGTGCTCTATATCTTCTTGAAACGCATTTGCCGTCATAGCTATAATCGGAACCACCGCCGCATCACTGCGTTTCATACTTCTGATTCGTCTTGATGCCTCCCAGCCTCCCATGACAGGCATCATAATATCCATCAAAATCAGATCGAAGTATCCCTCATCAGACTTTAAAAATTCATTGACAGCCTCCTGACCGTTATGTGCTTTTGTAACAACCGCTCCCCTTTCGGTCAGAAGATGTTCGGCAATTTCCATATTAAGGTCGTTATCCTCAGCCAACAAGATCTTAAATCCGTCTATTGAATATTCTTCATTTTCTGTACCGCGGGTTTCTGATTGTTCTGCAGAATTATCAATCTCAAAAGGCAGCCGAACCGTAAATTCAGAACCTTTCCCCTGTTCACTTTTAAAACTGATTGTACCGCCTTGAAGTTCGGTCAACTCCTTTACAATGGACATTCCAAGTCCCGTGCCTGCATATCTCGTCCTTGCCGCTCCGTTTTCCTGCGTAAACGGCTCAAATATATGCTTTTGATACTCCGTGCTCATTCCTATACCAGTATCTCTGCAGACAAACTCATAAACAACCGTATCACCGTTTACAGACACCATATGACAGCTGACAAAGATTTCTCCGTTTTCGGTGTTATACTTTACCGCATTACCGCCTATATTAAGAAGAATTTGCTGAAGATGCAAAGGGCTTCCTATCAGCTTTCTGTAAGGAATGTCAAAGCCTTGTATGTTATATGCAATGCCGCACTCGTTACACTGCATTATTATAATATCGTTTGTTTTATTCAATAACTCCATAAGGTCAAACGACTTATGCTCCAGCTTTATCTCTCCGGACTCAATTTTACTCATATCAAGCACGTTGTTTACCAAATCCAAAAGATACCCTGATGCAACATCAATTTTTTCGCGATATTCTTTTTGTTTTTCAAGATTTTGCGGCTCATTTTTCGCAATTTGAAGTATCCCTCGTATCCCGTTTATCGGTGTGCGTATGTCATGACTCATACGCCTTAAAAAGTTTGTCTTTGCATCACCGGCAAGCTTCAGTCGCTTCTGATACTCCTTCTCCTTTTCCATCTCATCTGTTACGTCACTTGCAAGATACAGTACCGCTTTTATATCTCCACTTTCGTCAATATCCTGCGGAATAATGCTTATTGTTATCCATTGATTGTATATATTCTCATAGGTATAGCTGCTAATTCTTTTTCCCTTAAGTCTTTCTTTTACCGTATTTATATCCGTAAATTCAAGATACGCATCCTTATAAGGCTTTTGCACATATGTCTGTGCAATACTCCTTACAATTCTGTCCACATTTGAATACTCCGAAATTCTTTTGCTCAGTCTTTCCGAAAGCTTAATCCATTCGGCTTTTCCGTTATCGGTATAAACAAGCAGACTTGACATATACACACTGTTTACGGCGTCAATAATATGATAATACTTTTGAATCCGCACATTGTTTTTTCTTTCAACATGACCGGCTATCCAAGCAATTCCTATACAGGATAAAAAGTAAAGTATTACTATTATAAAACCTATAATGAAATACTGCCTGTATACTTCATTTACGGATAACATAAGATGAATCTCATAATCCCTGTATCTTGCCTCGCTCATGTACCAATTTTTGCCGTCATATCTTACTTTACAAACATTTTCTCTGATCTTCTCACCCTTTTTGCACAGATTTTCCCATTCGTATGCCGATTGTCTGCTTATAGCTTCATTATTCACCGCAATAACTTTATTATCCTTTGCAACAACCAAAAAGCCATCGTGGTCAATTATCATTCCGTTAAACAGGTTATCGGGCGATATATCATTCACGCCTTCTTTTATTATGTCCTGGAGCACATATGACAGTATCACTCCCGGCGCATCCATGCGCGCAATAACCGCAATATCAAATGTGCCGCTCAAGACTTCTGTCCTCAGCATATATACTTTTTTGGGATACTCGATAATCTCTTTTACACTATCACTCTGCAATATATCCTTCCATGCAAGATATGTATCGTCATCCTTCGTTGTCTGCAAAACCGTATGCATATTATTATCCAGCACAATTATACCTGTCATGCGCTGCTGTGTAACATATTCATCCAAATCCACACTTGTAAAGTCCGTATCACACAAATTATTTGCAAACTCAATCGTTTTGTCAAGCAAACGCACAAGGCTTTTTGTTTCGTCATTTGCAATATAATTATCATATGTTTCAAGCTTTTCTTTTGCGTTATCAATGGTTTTGGAACATATTCTTTCCGTGTCATCAATTCCAACCTTAACAAAGATATAATGAAGCGCAATAAGAATTATAACAAGTATTGCCATCATCCACGCAACAATCTTTTTTCTCGACATTTTCGGCGGTTTGCGCATCAATCGGTCACCCCCGTTACAGACTTCTCTGCATCAAACCCGTACTTTTCAACAATACCTGCTGTTGTTCCGTCACGACTCATTCTTTTCAAAGCTTTTTCAAGCTTAGTGACAACGCTTGTGTCATAATCCTTTGAAAATGCAACACCCAATCTTGATACAAACAAGCTTTCGTCAAGCATTCTGTATTCGTTAGGCGCTGTTTTTACCAATGTATTAAGAGCGCCTTCGTGACCGCATATCGCCGAAACATAATTCTTTCTCAGTGCTCCGTAAACTTCATCCATACCGGAAAAAGTATATACACGTTCTACATCCGGAACATTTTCATCCAAGCTTCGCAAAAGGTATTCTTCAGCTTTTGAAGTTTCCTGAGCAGCAACATCCTTTCCGTTTAAATCCGAAATTTTGTATATATCACTATCCATACGTACAACAACTACCTGATGGCTGTATAAGTACGGACCTGCCCATTGATACTCGTCCTCTCTGCCGTTCATACTGAAGCATCCCCACAGACAGTCTACCTCTCCGTTGTCCAGACAGTCTTTTTTATTTTCCCATACAATCTCTTTAAATTCAGGCTCATATCCAATCCGATGAAACGCCTCGACTGCAATCTCTGTATCTATCCCGGTATAATTTCCGCTGTTGCCCTGATAAACGTACGGCTCATACCTGTCGCTTCCGACAACAATCTTTTTGTATTCAACCTTTGCCTTGTCATCTTGCCTATCCGCACAGCCTGTCAGCAGGATTGCCGCTGCCGCTATACATAACAAACACAGTCTTTTTTTATTTAAACTTTTAAACATATACCAACAACCCCTTGTCCGAAAATTCCGAGCTGTTTTTAAATCATTCATGCACACTGCCTTTATCCGAAATTTTGACAGCTTCCCCTTATCATTCTTCAACTCTCCAATTCTTTTAAGCATGCTTATCCTATTTTACCTCGGCTGAAATCGGTTTTGCTATCGGCGTTATCAAATCACTTTCCCAGAATAACACCTTTGCTGTCAAGCCTGTATTTTCTGACGAATCCACCGAAAAGCTTACACTTTTTGCACCCTCGTTTAAGTCTTTGTACTCCGCTGCGATAAGCCGTCTGCCGTAATACACCGCCAATACCGCCTTGCAGTTTTGTGATGTATAATCAAGGTTCGCAGTCACATTTATCTTTCCGCCCTCATATGCACAGCTGCTTATCCTGCCTCTTACTTTTATGCTTCTGTCATATTCGGTTATAAGCTTATCCGTATTTAACTCTCTATTGCCTTTGCCAATCACGGTTTTTTCCCAATCCTCTTTTGTGCCTGTGTAATAAATATTTGCAAGGCTGTAGCAGTCCGCAAAGGAATTGTCACCGATTTTATTAAGGCCTTTAGGAAGGACTATATCTTTAAGCTTTATACAGCAGTTAAAGGCATTATTTCCGATTTTCTCCATTCCCTCCGGGAATATAGCCTTTTTAAGCTTTTTACAGCCGTTAAAGGTCGAGCTCTCTATCCTGCTTACACGCGGCGGTATTTTTATTTCTTTCAGTCCCACGCAGTTTATGAATGCCCTACTTCCTATTGCCGAAACCGTATCCGGCATGGTTATACTTATAAGCTGTGCATTATCTGTAAAAGCACCGCTCGCTATACCTGTGGTGCCATCCTTTAAAACCAAATCCAAATTCGTATTTGGCGTGCCTTTGTACTTATATGCAACATTTCCGGCATATATCAAGCCCTCCGGCTGCTCATTATACCATACATCATTTTTCAAATTCTCAAAAACCATGCTGCCCATTTCCGTAAGACTGTCAGGAAACTTTATTTTGGTAAGCTTCAAACAATTAGAAAACGCCGCATCACCGATACTATACAGATTCGGCGGCAATTCTATCGAGTATAAGTTTTTGCACTTGAAAAATGCACCCGCACCAATCTCTGTTAAGGTACTTGGAAACTCTATATCCGTAAGATAAGTACACCCGGAAAATGCAGCTTCACTTATTTTTGTAATTCCCTCAGGCAGGTCAATCAAACCCAAACACTCACATCCGCTGTATGCGCTGAATCCTATTTCTCTCAGTGTGTCCGGCCATTTAGGTACTGAAAGACGGCTGCAGCCCGAAAATGCCGCATCACCGATACTGATAAGTCTATCACCATATCCGGCATAGCCGAGGTTTTCGCATCCGCTGAACGCTCCCTCGCCGATAGAGCTTACTGCCTCCATGTCGGCGCTCTCAAGGCTTTTGCAATCGGCAAAGGCATAATCGCCGACCGTGGTTACACCCCTGCAAATTTTAACAGATGTCATATCCACATTATCCTTCCAGGGCGGAGAATTATAATATTCGTCATAATCATACATTTTTCCCGTTCCGGAAATTCTGAGAATCCTCTCATTTATATAATATTCCCATTTAAGATTATCACCGCACCTGCCGCTTTGCAGGTTGTCATCAGCATATACCTGCGGTATAAGTGACGCTGCCGCTATGCAGAGCGCACATATAAGATATAAAAATTTTTTCATCATAAGTCACCTATTTATAAATATCGCTGAGCATTATGGTCTTTACATCATCAAGCGGTGTTATACTGTCGCTTAAACAAAAGATCTTTATTTTGTATGCGTCACTTTTTGTATTCTGCGAGATTTCACCGCTGCGTCCTATAATCACATCCGTAAGCTCATTCTTTGTATTATATACAAGTACATAAAGCGGCGCGTTATCCGTCCTTTTAAGGCTTAATTTTTCGCCGTCATATTTTGCCTCTGTATACGCCTTGCTTGTCACCTCTGCCCCTTCTACACCTTTTATATCACTGCTGTAAATCTTTACCGTTTCACCCGAATCAATCTTCATACCCTGCGGTATTTTCCCCGGAATCACTATGCTTTCAAGTCCGCTTATCTTATAAAATGCTTCGGCATCCACCGCATCAACCGACTTGGGCAGGGTGATTTCTTTGAGGTTATAGCAATAGGCAAAGGCAAAGCGTCCGATTTCTTTGACTGTATCCGGAATCGTAATACTTCTTGTTCCTATAGGCACACTTATCAGCTTGGTTTTATCTTTATTATAAAGCACGCCGTCCAGTGATGAGTAGTTTGCGTTACTCTCGTCAACATTATAGTATCTGTTAAGATAGCCGACCTGCGGATCTATATACTTTACACCGCCGTGTATGCTGAGTGTATTCCACGGTTCATCATAATAATAGCCCTTTCCGGCATAATACAAAAGCCTTGTAAAGTTCTGCGGTACAACAGCGTCAAAGTTATACGGTCTGTTAAGCACAAGAGCTGTTTCTTCATCAACATACTCATAAAAAACATTGGTATCTTTGTCAGAAAAGTTTGTATGTGCAGGTACTCCAAGCTTCCCGGATGCCTGAATATTGGTAAGAAAGCCCTCCATATCTATACCGTTGGGAGCTAAAATCTCATTCGCCGTTATAGAATTATATGCTGCAAAGGTATGCCCCTTAAAAACAATCTTCTGTATAAGATTATTAAACCAACATGAATATTCGGAAATTTCTTCAAGCGTTTCCGGCAGAATCAGCTTGTTATAAAACTTATTCTTTATGGCAAATCTGCCTATTGACCTTACTGTTATACCGTCTATCACCGCCGGAATTTCATACTCATCGTTCTCGCTTACATTTTGTTCAATCAGCTCTAATATTCTGCCTCTTTTATCATCCATTATCACCGCAGCGTACTTTCTGTAGCTGGTCATAGGACCGGCTGCCATCTCATCAACCATTACATGCAGCTTTTCATCGGGCACGGTTTCTCTCGGCATCTGTATTTCCGCCGGTGCACTTCCACTTTTAAAATACGGATTACCGCCGTATTTATTATCATCCAGAAAACGCTTTGATGTGCATTTGGGATAATATGATTTCTCCCATACATATCCCAAGTTTTCAAACGTTTCATCATCTGCCGGCGTAAATCCAAGCTTTTCGCAATCAATAACTCGCGGATCATATGCAGAAACCGAAGTTATATCAGTTTGATACCATTCACCATCAATTTTAACAATATTCCAGCTATGGTCTACGACAGTATGCCCATCAACTTCTACTGTTTCTATACCGTTCATTTTCAGCATTTTGTCAAACAGATATGAATAATGCATACACTGTCCTTCCTCATCAGCTATTGAATAGTCTTTCGGAAATCTGTTTGTAACATTATACTTTTTGCAAAGCGTTCCGACAGAATACGCAATTATCTTTACCTTTGTATACTCGTCCATATCCGGCGTCAGCTTTTTCAAAAGTGCGGTTTTAAGGATTTCCTCCTCCCTGTCGTCATAAAAAACATTCATAAAAATATTATTCTCACCCTTACCGGAAAGCCGGAATCTAAAGGTGTAGATATCATTTCCGCTGCCGTTATAATTACTGTAGGTACGATCGCCTCTGATTATGTTCTTTTCGGTCAGATTTGTGCCGAATTTTTTGTTTATCGCAGCGACAATATCATCAACATCATTTATTCCTATATTTTCAAGTCCATACGCCGCAACGGTTTCTGACATATCCATTTTATTTCTCACCGTTTTGCGGTATAGGTCATACAGCTCCTCCTCGGTTGATATTTTGGGCAGGTACATAACCGAATAATCTATATACGGTCTGTAGCTAAAATTTATCTCTAAAAGCTTTCCGTTATTCTGCTGATACGGATGGTATTTAAAATGGTTTTTGTTTTTGAAGTAAAAACCATCATATATATCACACGATATCCCTTTTATATCACCGGGGTTACTATTTTTATAATCATCAATAACCGCTTTTATCCGGTCATCAAGTCCTGCATTTTCATTTTTAACATATATAAACGTGTTTCTTATTTTGTACTTTTTCATCATCTCAAACATGCGCATAAACTCAGACATGTTGTTTACCACATAAATGTTTTCTATTCCAAGAATATTTACATCAATGGAAAGCGGCGCATTTCGATAATTCTTGTCGCTTAATTCAATGCCTGTAGTTTGGCTTTCCCATTCTTCGTATGTCAGCGCAGATGCGCTTATCTGAAGAACCATTATCAGTGCAAATACAATACTTATTATTTTGTTTTTATACATAACCCCTTTTGGACAGATATCAGGCTCCGTCCGTTACCTCCCCTTTTTATCATTTTTGTTGTTCTTTATTTTTCTTCAGCAAACAAACCGTTTCTGTATGACAGCTTGCAGGAAACATATTAACCGGCAGCGCACGCAGGGTTTCATATCCGTAACCCCTCATTATTTTTAAATCTCTTGCAAGAGTTGACGGCTTGCAGGAAACATAAACTATACGCTTTGGCTTTGCGTCCGCAACAGTCTTTAAAAGCTCTGCGTCACAGCCTTTGCGCGGCGGATCAAGTATAACAACATCCGGTCTGCCGCAATTTTTACTAAGTCCGTGAGCAAGCTTTTCTGCTTTTCCGCAGTAGAATTCCGCATTTTCTATACCGTTAAGACGCGCGTTTTCCTTTGCGTTTTCTATTGCCTCCGGTACTATCTCAACCCCTACGACCTTTTTTGCCGAATCTGCCATAAACAAACCTATAGTGCCGATTCCGCAGTACAAATCCCACAGAGTTTCCTTTCCCGTCAGTTCTGCCATCTCAGCCGCAGCCTCATACAGCTTTAATGTCGCCTTTGGATTTACCTGATAAAACGACATGGGCGAAATCTTAAACCTTACCTTTCCTATACTGTCAATCAAATAATCGCTTCCCCAAAGCGTTATGTTCCGTCCGCCGAGTACAACATTGGTGCGGCGATCGTTTATATTCTGTACTATTCCGGCAATCTTAATATCAAGTCCTGTCAGCATTTTTATAAGCTCGTCTTTTTTCGGCAGCTTTGCAGTACGGGTGACAAGCGTTATTAAAACTCCGTTTTCGCCGCTCCTTGTATAAATATGTCTTAGTTCTCCGCTGTCATCTGCCTCGTTATAAGCCGAAATTCCGCACCTGTTTTTCCATTCGTCCACCGTATCAATAATGACTTTATTTCTCTCATCCTGAATAATACAGTCGTCAAGCGGTATCACTTCATGACTGTTGCGGCGGTAAAAGCCTGTTCCGGACGGCGTTATCGGGAACTGTGCCTTATTTCTGTACCGCGTACGTTCGCTTGGGTTAAGGACCGGCTCTGCCTCTATGTCAAGTCCGCCTATTCTTTTAAGACAATCCGTCACCTTTTGACGTTTATATTCAAGCTCCTTTTCTGTATTCATATGCCAAAGCTGACAGCCGCCGCACTTGTAAAAATATTCGCACTGCGATTTAAGTCTTGCCTCGGATGGCTTTATTATATCCAAAAGTCTGCCGTAAGCATAATTCTTCAGCACCTTTACAATAATAACCCTCACCGTTTCCCCCGTAATGGTATATGGAACAAAAACCGCTCTCCCCTCGGCACGTCCCACACCATCGCCCTCGTCGGTCATTCCGGTTATCTCTATTTCAAAAACCTCGTTTTTCCTCATCTTAAAGCTCTACCCTCCACTGCAGCGCTCTTGAAAGCGTAACCTCATCTGCAAACTCAAGCTCGCCGCCGACAGGAACGCCGTGCGCTATCCGCGTCACCTTTACCCCAAACGGCTTTATCAGCTTTGAGATATACATTGCCGTTGTTTCACCCTCAAGATTCGGATTGGTTGCCATTATAACCTCTTTTACATCACCTGCGGCAATCCTTGCCATAAGTTCTTTTATTCTTATATCGTCCGGTCCCACATTGTCCATCGGCGAGATCGCGCCATGCAAAACATGATAAACACCCTTAAACTCATTTGTGCGCTCCATTTGTAAAACATCCTTTGGGCTTTCCGTCACACAGATAACGCTGTGATCTCTTGCCGGATTGTCACAAATTCCGCAAACCTCTTTATCCGACAGATTTTGACAAACCTTGCAATAGCAAAGCGTTTTCTTTGCGGCTATAATCGCCTCCGCAAACTTTTCAGCCTTTTCCATCGGCTGATTAAGCACAAAAAATGCCAGTCTTTGCGCTGTCTTGCTGCCTATGCCGGGAAGCTTTTCAAACTCCTCTATAAGATTCTGTAACGGCGCTGCAAAATATTCCATTATATCATTCTCCTAAAAAATCTGTAATTTGTTTTTCAAGCCTGAAAAACGTCTTTGTATATTATCGTTTTCGACAAAGGTGCGTATATACTGTTCCTCTCCAACCAGCACGACAAGCGACTTTGCGCGCGTTATCGCAGTATAAAGCAGATTTCTGGTCATAAGAAGTCTGTGCGTTTCAAATACCGGCATAACAACAACATCAAACTCGCTGCCCTGGCTTTTATGCACTGTCACCGCATAAGCAAGCTCAAGCTCATCAAGGAGCATAAAATCATATTTCATCGTTTTGTCATCATATATCACGGTCATCTTCTGGCTGCGGTTGTCTATATCCATAACAAAACCGACATCACCGTTAAAAACTCCCACACCTTTTTCCGAGCCGTCAATGCGCTCCCACTCCATCTGATAATTGTTTCTTATCTGCATAACCTTATCGCCCGTCCTAAAGACACAGCGTGCGGTCATATGCTCTGCCTTATCGGGTGACGCCGGATTCAGCGCATCCTGCAGCACTGCATTAAGATTCTGTACTCCTATCAATGACTTTCTTGTAGGAGTAAGCACCTGTATCTGTGAGATATTGCTCAGTCCGTATGCCTTTGGCAAACGTCTTGCACATAAATCCGCTATCGTGTCCGGCAATGTCAGCGGATCGCTGCGTTCCACCAGGAAAAAGTCATTATCACGGTCATTTAAAAGCGGCATTTCACCGTTGTTTATGCGATGGGCATTTACAACTATCATGCTTTCTCTCGCCTGACGGAAGATTTCCTTCAGCCGTATGCAGGTCAGTGCGTCACTGTCGATTATATCCTTTAAGACGTTTCCTGCGCCGACCGACGGAAGCTGATCGCTGTCACCCACCATAACAAGTCTTGTTCCGCGCGGAACAGCCGCAAGCAAGCTGTCCATAAGCAATATATCAACCATTGACATCTCATCAACTATCAGCACATCGCAGCTTAACGGATTTTGTGCATTGCGCGCAAACGCCGTTCCGACTTCACCGCTGCCCGGAGTGATTTCCAAAAGCCTGTGTATTGTCTTTGCCTCCATTTGGCAAAGCTCTGTCATGCGCTTTGCCGCGCGTCCTGTCGGAGCGGTAAGAGCAACACGCCTGCGCGAACGCTGCATAAGCTCTATTATGGTTCGTATTATTGTTGTTTTACCGGTACCGGGTCCGCCGGTTATTACCATTGCAGAGTTCTCAAAAACACATCTTACCGCGTCAAGCTGCGCCTCCGCCAACTGAATTCCTATTTCAGCCTCTACCTCCTCTATAAGCGCGTCGGTCTCCTTTATATTTATGTCGTATACCATCTGTGACATTTCCAAAAGCCTTTCGGCAACACGTTTTTCCGCGTCATAAAACAGCTTGAGATACAAAGCGTCATATTCGCCCATGTTCACAAGGACAAGCTCCTCGCTTAAAAGCATTTCGGCTATTGCCTCCTCTGCCGTGCCGCGTTCTATCTCCAAAAACTGTACCGCCTGCGCCGCAACCGTTTGACGCGGCAAAAATGTATGACCATTGAGATAACCTATCTGCTGCATAAGAAATTTTATTCCGGACGAAACACGGCTGAACGAGTTTTTATCTATTCCTATCTCCTCCGCTATGCTGTCGGCTGTCTTAAAGGTTATGCCGTCAACGCTGTCCGCCAAAATATATGGGTTTTCTTTTACAAGCTTAACCGTAGAGGTTCCGAACTGTTTAAACGCTTTTACAGCCGCAGACGGAGATATTCCGAATTTCTGAAAGAATATAACAACCTCTCTTACGCCGATAAGTTCTATATATTTTTTGTATATTACGTCAACCTTTTTTTTATTAAGTCCGCTTATAACCAAAAGCCGATCCGGCTCATGCTCTATAACGTCAAGCGCCTCCGCGCCGAAAAGCTCGACTATTCTGCGTGCGGTAGCCTTACCTATTCCGGGCAGCAAGCCGGATGCGAGATACTTTTCTATTTCCTCCTCTGTTGACGGCAATCTGCGTTCGTAATAATCAACTTTAAACTGATCGCCGTATTCAACATGCGTAACCCATTCACCATGGACAATTACGCTTTCGCCCTCGCTTAAATCGGGCATGTACCCCGTCAAAGTGATAAGTTGTCCGCCGCTTGATATATCGCATACCGTATAACCGTTTTCGTGATTTTCATAAATTATGGATTCTACCATACCTTCTATTTTCAGCATAACTTCAGTATAGGCATACATGAGTCGGTCATTACATTATTCTCAATTCCTGTATACCTGTTCCCTTTCAAAAAAGTAAAGGCAGCGGAACAAATCCGCTGCCTTTTATTATAAATCAAATATCCGCAAAATACAAGAAAAACTTACAATAATACATCCAAACTCAACACAGCAGCCTTACAATCTTTCCATCACAAATGTAAACACACTTCCCTCACCTTTTTTACTGCTTGCGCTGACTTCACCGTCGTGCCGGCTTGCTATCCATTTTACCATCGAAAGTCCCAAACCCGCGGAGCCGCTTTCACTTCTGGCAGGATCTGCCTGATAAAAACGTTCCCATATCTTAGGCAGCCGATCTTCGGCTATGCCTATGCCGTCATCCGCAACCTTTAAAACAGCCTTTTTATCCTCCGCGGTAAGAGAAACGTATATATTGCCGTCCTTTTTGCCATAGTGATAAGCGTTTGATATAAGATTGATACACAGTCTTGCCAGCATAAACCTGTCTGCCGAAACAACAATATCCTGTTCTATATCGCGGTGCAGGACTATACTGCTTTCGTTGTTAATTTCCTCCTGTTCATCACAGACAAAATTCAAAAGCTCGCCCAAATCAACATCTTCATAGCTGAGCTGCAAGGAATTCTTGTCCATTCTGGAAATCATCAAAAGCTGAGATATAAGCTTTGACATTCTCTCCGCCTCTGCCTTGACTGAAAGTGCAGATGTTCTCATTTCCTCATAGTCCTTTGCATAATTCGTCATATATTCGCATGACGACAATATTGCGGCAACAGGGGTTCTCAGCTCATGCGAGGCATCTGAGGTGAACTGCTTTTCACGCTCCAGTGTTTGCTCTATTTTGTCAAGCATCCTGTCAAAGCTTGCCGCAAGCTGATAAAACTCATCATTACCGGAGGACAGCTCTATCCTGCGCGACAAATCGCTGCTTTCGCTTATTTCGTCCGCCGTACGGCGTATATCCTCAACAGGCTTTAGTGTCCTTTTTATAATAAAGTATCCGCCGAGCGCCGCAATAATTATCAATATAACTGTCATTGTAATATTTATTTTAAGTGCGGACTTTAACGCAAAACCTTCATCATTGACCGAAGCAACACCGCGTATCCAGTAAGAATTACCATCCGCTGCTTCAATCCGCTTTGTATCAATATAATACTTGCCGTTGCTTGTTGATATAATATTAAGACAATCCTCCTCAAACTCCGGAGAATCCTCTATTTCAAACGGAATACTTCCCATTACAAGGTTTTTGTCACTGTCATATATAGCCATATGTATACCGTTTGTGTAAAGCTCAGGTTCTGAAATATTAAGCTTAAACTCCTGTGTTTGATTTGTCTGATTCTCCCGCATATCTTTTGGCTGCGGCGGCGGTGCGCCATTATCGGTCTGCGGCGGCTGGTTCTGCGGCTTTTGCCCCGGTATATTTCCAGGACGCTCCAGCCTGCGCGAAACATCCCGAACCGACCGCGTTATCCTGTACTGTATGTCGTTTTCAAGCATTTTTTGACTTATAGAGGTCATTGCCGTAAACACAACGCCGGATATTATGATCATAACCCAAATATACCATAATGTAATTTTAAGCTTTATAGATAATCTTTTCATTCTTCTTCCCTCACGACATAACCGATTCCACGCACTGTATGAATAAGTTTTTTATCGTAATTATCATCAATCTTTTTGCGAAGGTATCTTATATACACATCAACAACATTTGTTCCGCCGCAGTAATCAAAATTCCATACATGATTCTCTATTTTATCACGCGGAAGAATCACGTTTTTGTTAAACATCATATATTCCAAAATCTCATATTCCTTTGCCGTAAGCGTTATCGGTGTTCCGGAACGCCTTACGCTTTTGTGCACCGTATCAAGCTCAAGGTCACCGACGGTCAGTATATTTGTATCGGTTCCGGAGGATTTTCTGACCATGGCACGTATCCTCGCAAACAGTTCTTCAAATGCAAACGGCTTTATCAGATAATCCTGCGCTCCGCAGTCGAGTCCTTCAACCCTGTCCGATATGCTGTCCCTTGCAGTGAGAAATATCACAGGCACCGGATTTTTTTCTGCACGAATTGTTTTAAGCGTATCTATACCGTTTAAAACCGGCATCATTATATCCATAACAACCGCGTCAAATTCTCCCATATGAAGATAATCCAGTGCCTCCTCTCCGTTGTAACAGCTGTCCACACTGTAGCCCTCATGAGTCAGGGTTTTGGTTATCATTTCATTCAGAGTTTTTTCGTCCTCAACCACAAGTATTCTCATATCAGCACCTCCGAAACCATTTTATCACAGATATTTTAAAAAGTAAATATTCTGTATTATTTGGACGTAATCACAACAAGTCTTCCGCTTTCCTCCCATGATACCTTCATTCCGAGTTTTTCCGAAATAAATCTTACCGGTATCATAGCAGAATCGTTTGTCAGCTCTGCCTCGGACGGAAGATTACACTCCTCGCCGTTTACATACGCTGTGTCACTGCCTATTGTAAAGCTTACCTCTGTGCCGTCCTTTACTGCAGTAACCGTATTTGTTTCCTGATTCCAGCTAACCTCCGCTCCCAGAGCTTCAAGTATTGCGCGAAATCCAACAAATACCAAATCATTTTTCATATACGGTTCCGAATCAAATTTCAGCAAATGTCCGTTTACATGAACACGTATGACTGAATTATCGGCGGATTTTTCGTTGTTTTTACCGTTGTTGTCCGTTGTGCGCGCCATATTCTGTCCGTCCTGCGGCATCTCTGGCGGCTGTCCATTTTGTCCGTTCATTCCCCGTCCGTCCTGCGGCATCTCCGGCGGCTGTCCGTTTTGCCTGTCCATTCCCTGTCCGCCTTGCGGCATCTCCGGCGGCTGTCCGTTTTGCCTGTCCATTCCCTGTCCGCCCTGCGGCAGTTCCGGTGGCTGTCCGTTTTGATTATCGGGTTTTTGTCCGCGTCCACCGCCCTGTCCTCTTCCGTTTTCTGAAGCAGCAGTAGTTTTTTCAGCCTCTCCGCTAAACTGCTTAGTCAGGTTTGCCAGCCTGTCTGCCACACAATTTATTATCGAGGATGAGCCTCCGCCCGGTCCGACAAAGCCTTTGCCGCCTTTTTCGTTTTTAGCGGTATCATCTGTCACTGTTATTGTTTCCTTATTCTGCTGCGCCGAAGTTTCTTGTTTTGTTGTTGCCTTTTCAAACTCCTCATAACTGTAAAACGCAGTTGAATCCTCTTTTACATACGTCGCAAGAATTGTTTTAAGTTCACTCACTCTGTTTTCAAAATTCTCAAGATATGACATAATCTCTTTTATATAGCTGTAATACCTTTCCTTATATTCCGAAACGGAAAGCAGCTTACCAATAAGTGGCAGAGTTTCAAGACTTCCGCTAATATACGGCGTATCTATTCCCACTTCTGAATTACTGCCGTTAAAACCGCCGAATGACATATTAAAATCCCACGGTATAACAGTGAAAACTCCATTTTCATCCTCATACAGATAGTAATTATGATGCATGTTGCCGTTATAGCTGTCATAGTTACATAAAACCGTGTTGGAGGCTATATATTTAAGAGCACTGTCAACATCCAATATATCCTCTATATCACCCTTTTCGCCGTCCGTCATACCATTCAGCTCTTTGACAAACTTCTTAAAATCATCTAAATTCTCATCATCGCCGGATTTTAAATCCGCATAACTGTAATCCTCGTTTTCTTTGTATTCAAGCGTTGAGCCTTCATCCATTTTATACAGATTTCCGTCTTTGTAAGTCTCGCCGAAGTTACCCTCTAAAAACGTATCGCCTATTCCCTCAACGGCAAAATAAAGTCCGGCATACTCACCATTTATATAAACTCTTGCAAAGACCGTTTCCGGCACATTCATACCCAGACTGCGAAGTGCCTCATAGTGCAGGTATTCACGCATATATGACGGATCTGAATATCCGCTGTTAAGGCAAAGCTCGTCAAGACCGATAAGCTTATTACCCTTGACGTATTTGTTGAACTTTATACGGTAACTATATCGGTCTGAATCTGAATTTGCCACAGAATTAAGTGTCATATTTCCCTTTGTGCGGATGCCTGCGTTTTCAACCTTTATTCCGTCAACCGTTATATCCGCACTGTGGTATTCTTCATTTTTGGGATAATTGCGTATGTCGCTCAAATCTGCCTCATCTATGTCTACATTTATATCAATAACACTGTCTTTTTCAAAAATCTCAGTATAATCCTTTTTTTCGCCGGCACATTCAGTCATACCAAAAACCGATATAATCAGTATTATACTAAGTTCCAAAGCAGAAAATCTTTTAAATTTTTTCATTTTTAATACCTCACTTTACAATATTTTGCTGAGCATCGGAAATCATTATCGTAAGATTGCCGTTTCTTGTTCTCAGTTCGTTTAAAAACTCCTGTTCATTTACTCCGTCTGCCATGCGTACACTGTAAACAAGCTTAAACAGTGAACCTAAATCAGTGGTTTTAATTTTTGTCAACGTATGCTGAGTTGTATATTTATCAAGAATATCATTAAAAGCGCCGCTGCTGTTTAAATTCTCAGGGATAATTATTTCCAGATTCTTTTTTACATCTTCTGTCTTAAACAGCTTTGCTTTTTCTATAATAATCAGAGCCGCACACAGAATTAAAACAAACAATGCGCCGTATCCGTACAAACCCACTCCGCACGCAAGTCCTGCCGCTATATCAAAAAATATAAAGCCTATATCCTTTGCATCACCGGGAGCGCTTCTGAAACGTATAATAGACAGCGTTCCGGCAAGCGAAAACGCCCGCGCTATGTTGCTGCCGACAAACAGGATAATTACCGACAGGATTATCGGCAGCATAAACAGCGTAACCGCAAGGCTTCTCTGGTACAGTTCCTCAGTTTGTGTTCTGCGATAAGTAAACGCAATAACACTGCCGAAAACAAGCGCCGCCATCATTGTGATAACCGCCGACATTACGGAAAGCTGTTCCGTTGTGTTTGTGAGCATTGTGTTAAATAAATTATCCATTTCTATACCCCTCTCTCCGCTATTAAATCATACGGATTTATATATGTGATTTGATTTATTCCGCTCTTATAAAGGTTTTTAAACTCTGTACCGTATTTAGAAAAGCTGCTGCGCTTTATATCATACTCGTCAAGCATATGCGACAGCCAGAGCGGCTTTGCCGATGCGGTTTTTATCTCCATTAAATATACGCCTTTTTCCAAAAGCTGCTTTCCGTAATCTCCGCTTTCAAGACGGACATCTGTCCGTCTGGTTCTGATATTTTCATCAAACGATATTCTCAAATCTGCATTTTCCTTTTCAAAATACGCTACACGGTCATATGCTATATATACCTTAGGCACTAAATCATATAAAGATAAAAAATACTCTATCTCTGCCATTACCTGTGTGTTCATATATTCCTTATACTCCGGCGCGATACCGCTTTTGACAAATCTGTATGCCTCGCCCGTTTTAAGCGCAGTCCGCCTTTTATTCACAATTCCGTTAAACTTCTTTTTTATTTCAAGATACACCGTTGAATTCTTATCCGGCACACCGTAAGACCTCAATCTCAGCTTTTCCTTGTATACCGGACTTGCTAAAGAACTTCTTATTAAATAATCATCCTTTGTGTCATAATATATATTTGCAATGGTATACGGTTTATGGTCTGTATTATAACGGTCAAGCTCCATGTGCTCATCCATGACTTTAATTACTTCATCATATACATCTCCGCTTATCAGATACTTATGTTCATATCTGTTAAATACTTCGATAGCCATATTTCTCACTCCTCTTTATTTACTATGTATGAATTTT
>ERZ1034952.952-NODE-952-length-25340-cov-7.402412_pt1 | contig 25340 bp, 21 predicted proteins | sample MGYA00520625_ERZ1034952 | MGnify/ENA primary metagenome ERZ1034952 (study PRJEB33766, sample SAMN09781773) | gut metagenome | biome: gut microbiome | host: Homo sapiens | place: Madagascar | study: EMG produced TPA metagenomics assembly of the PRJNA485056 data set... | reverse complement strand
GTGAGGGAACTGTCGTAAAGGAGGAAGTTACAGTGGAAAGAATGCTGATCAGCGGAGTGGCTCTTGACACAGACGCTGTACGAATTGCCGTGATCGGACTTAGAGATATGCCGGGTATGGCGTTTAAATTATTTGATGTACTTGCCAAAAAACATATTAACGTAGATGTGATCCTGCAGTCTATCGGACGTGCCGGAACAAAGGATATCTCATTTACTGTTGATGGCAAAGATCTGGATGATGCAATGGCAGCACTGGAAGAACATAAGGCGCGTCTTGGCTATCAGGAACTGCATGCCGAAAGAAATATTGCGAAACTTTCCATTGTTGGCGCCGGAATGATGAGCAATCCGGGTGTTGCAGCTAAGATGTTTGAAAGCCTTTATAATGAAGGGGTCAACATCAACATGATCTCTACTTCCGAGATCCGTGTCACCGTTCTGATCAATGAAAAAGACGGCGTAAGAGCTATGAATGCCGTACATGATGCTTTTAATCTGGCAGACTGATCCTGCAGATTAGATAAAATATAAAGCACAGGGGGTAATTACTTATGAAAAAGAAAACATTAGCGATGGTACTGACAGCATGCATGATGATGGCACCGGTATCTGCATTTGCAGCAGATGCGACAGAAGAAGCGGCTGCCGAAACAACAGAAGCAGCAGGAGAAGCGACAGATTCTGAGAGCGCAGAGGGGCTGGGGGATGATATCTACAGTTTCAGCATGGAGTTTGACGGTCAGACAATGAAATTTCCTATGACCTATCAGGATTTTGTCGGTATGGGATGGGAGTTAAGCTCCAGAGAAGATCCAGATATGAAAATATCAACAAATTCTTATGGCTTTGTATCTTTCAACAAAGGCAAGAACAGTGTCAGTGCAGAGGTCATGAATCTTGGAATCAATGAAGTGGGACTGGAAGACAGCCTGATCGGTGGAATTACAGTAGATGGAAGCTATGACATTGATCTGACATCCGTTTCCGTAAAGCTTCCGGGCGGAATTGAGCTTGGAAAATCTACTCTGGATGATATTAAGGCAGCATATGGAGATCCGAGCGATACGTATGAGGGCGATCTTTATACAAAGGTGACCTATGAGAAGGATACGTATCAGGAAGTTGAGTTGTCTGTATTTAAAGATGATAATACACTCAAAAAAGTAGATATGGAAAACCTTGAGGAACCGGAAGGATACGATAAGGGAGCAGTCAGCGATGAGGTTCCGGATATCGTTACCGCATATAAAGCACCGGACGCACTGGGAAGTGATATGCTGGATACAGCTGTCGAATACATGGGAGATCTTTACAGTCTTCCGGCACCGGTATCTGCTTTTACAGCAAACGGATGGGAAATCCAGGATGCAGAGAACACTCCGTATGTAGAGGGTGGCGGAATTGCATTTATCGATATGATGAAAAACAATCAGAGCATTCATTTTTCTGTTTATAACGAGACAGAAAATGCAACGGCTCTTGAGAACTGTTTTGTCAGAGAACTGTCTTTCGCAACTTATGATCCGGAAAGCATTGCAATGAAACTCTCCGGAGACATTACACTAGGAGCGGACAAGACAGAACTTATAAAAATGGCAGATGAAAAAGGCTACATTTCCGAAGAAAATGATGATTATCTGAGAATATATCCAAACAAAGATGCAAAGATCAGAAATTATGTGGAATTCTGGTTCAACAAAGATGAGGACAGCACCAAAGCTGCTTCTATAACAGCTCATCACGAATAAAAACGGAAGAACTTTTTTCAAAACTGCCCAAAAGGAGTTTTTATGAACGGCAGTATAAAGTACTGGAAACAACAGGCAAAAATGAATCTCAGTGGAAACTGGGGTTCTGCAATTGCCGGAATACTCGCAGTTGGCGCGGTAACTTTTATCGGAAATATACTTTCGATACAATTATTTCCCGGAAGCACACTATGGCCAATGGTGGCAGGACAGGTTTTTGTATTTGCCTTTTCACTGATTGCCATGGTCTTTCGCACCGGGTACAGCTACATGCTTCTGAATATGGCTCGTGACAGGGAGGTTTCCTTAGGAAACCTTCTTTATCTGTTTCACAACGGACCGGATCGGGTGTTGGTGGCAGGATTCATTCTTTCACTTCTGAACACCGTGGCACAGCTGCCATTTTACTATGTATTGTTTATGGTGAAGTCAGGAAATACAGAAGAAGAACAGATCGCATGGGTCGAGCTGTGTCTTGTGATGCTTCTGGTTGGAGTTGTTCTGGAAGTAATCCTGACGAGCCCGTTTATGCTGACTTTCTGTCTGCTTGCAGACAGTCCGGAAATGGGCGGAATAGAAGCACTGAAAACAAGTGCCCGTCTGATGAGAGGACATATCCTGAAATACTGGTTAATGATGCTCAGTTTTATTCCGCTGGCGATTTTATCACTTTTTTCGATGTATATCGGTCTTCTCTGGCTCTTCCCTTATATTTATATGAGTGAGACAGTCTTTTATATGGAACTTGTCGATACAGAGCCGCAAAATAATACATTTTACAGTGAGACATAAAGGAGAACATAATGGACATTATTCAGATCATAACCAGAGAACTTAAAGTAGAAAAATGGCAGGTGGAGGCAGCTGTTAAACTGATCGACGAAGGCTGCACAATTCCTTTCATTTCCCGTTACCGTAAAGAAGCTACCGGTTCTCTGAATGATGAACAGCTTCGTACACTTCACGAAAGACTGACTTATCTTCGAAATCTGGAAGACAAGAAAAATCAGGTGCTCGGAAGCATCGAGGAACAGGGAAAGCTGACCCCGGAACTGAAAAAACAGATTCTGGATGCGCAGACACTTGTGGTCGTTGAGGATCTTTATCGTCCTTATCGTCCGAAACGTCGTACACGTGCAATCATAGCAAAAGAAAAAGGTCTGGAGCCACTGGCAAATATCATCATGCTTCAGATGACAAATAAATCTCTTGAAGAAGAGGCAAAGGCATTTTTATCCGAAGAAAAAGGTGTGGAAACGATAGAAGATGCGATAAATGGCGCAAAAGATATTATCGCAGAGCATATTTCTGATGAAGCAGATTACCGTATCTATCTCCGTAAACTTACCATGGACAAAGGAACTGTAGTATCTGCAGCAAAAAATCCTGAGGAATCTTCTGTTTATGAGATGTACTATGAATTTGAAGAACCAATCAAAAAACTTGCAGGACATCGTGTGCTTGCGCTGAACCGTGGTGAAAAAGAAAAAATGCTCACTGTCAAGATCAGTGCACCGGAAGACGAGGCAATGGGATGGCTTCAGAAACAGGTGATCACCAGAGATAATCCGGTCACAAAGCCAGTTCTCCGTGAAGTTGTAGAGGACAGTTACAAACGTCTGATCGCGCCGGCAATCGAGCGTGAGATCCGAAGTGACCTGACTGAAAAGGCAGAGGACGGAGCAATTCATGTATTTGGCAAGAATCTGGAACAGCTTCTGATGCAGCCTCCAATCGTCGGCAAAGTGGTGCTTGGATGGGACCCGGCGTTCCGTACAGGCTGTAAGCTGGCAGTTGTAGATGAGACAGGAAAGGTTCTTGATACAACAGTTATTTATCCGACTGCACCGACAAATGATGCAAAGATACGTGCGGCAAAAGAAACCCTGAAAAAACTGATTAAAAAATATAATGTATCTCTGATTTCTCTTGGAAACGGCACCGCTTCCAGAGAATCCGAGCAGATTATTGTAGAACTTCTCAAAGAGATTCCGGAAAAAGTACAGTATGTGATCACAAATGAGGCAGGTGCGTCCGTATATTCTGCAAGTAAACTGGCAACGGAAGAGTTCCCGAATTTTGATGTAGGACAGAGAAGTGCGGCTTCGATCGCAAGACGTCTGCAGGACCCGCTTGCAGAGCTGGTTAAGATCACACCGCAGTCTATCGGTGTCGGTCAGTATCAGCATGATATGAACCAGAAGAAGCTTGGCGAAGCTTTAAGTGGTGTTGTAGAGGACTGTGTAAATAAAGTCGGTGTGGACCTGAATACAGCCTCCGCGTCCCTTCTGGAATACATTTCCGGCATCAGTAAAGTGATTGCGAAAAATATTGTTGCATACCGTGAAGAAAACGGCAGATTTGAAAGCCGTCGTGAGCTTCTCAAAGTAGCGAAACTCGGACCGAAAGCGTTTGAGCAGTGTGCAGGTTTTGCGCGTATCACCGGAGGCAAGAATCCGCTTGATGCGACAAGTGTGCATCCGGAAAGCTATGATGCAGCAAAGAAAGTTCTTGAAAAGCTTGGATACACACCGGAAGATATTACGGGCGGTAAGCTGAGTGGTATTTCAAAACAGATCAAGAACTATAAGAAGCTGGCGGAAGAGCTGGGAGTCGGTGAGCCGACACTTCGCGATATTGTAAAAGAACTGGAAAAACCGGCACGAGATCCACGTGATGAGATGCCGAAACCGGTACTCCGTACAGATGTACTTGATATGAAAGACCTCAAAGAAGGTATGATCCTTAAGGGAACTGTTCGTAATGTCATTGATTTCGGGGCATTTGTGGATATCGGTGTTCATCAGGATGGACTGGTGCATATCTCCGAGATGAGTGAGAGATATATTAAACATCCGCTTGAGGCAGTTTCTGTCGGGGATGTGGTGGATGTAAGAGTACTTGGAGTGGATATGAAGAAGAAGAGAATCAGCTTGTCCATGAAGGGGATTAAGTAAAATAAAGTAAATAGTATATAAAGGATCGGCAGATATTTGCTGCTAATGACTAAATGTGAGGATGATGTGTGCAGGATGAATGTGTATCGAGTTCAGAAACGGCTTCATCGTCCAGAAATACTAAGATTATTCCCTGTCTGTTAAATACATGGATCAAAAGTGCAAAACTCGCCTGACGGCTCAGACATTGCACTTTATGATCCATAACACAGCCAGGATATAATCAAGTATTTCTGTGGACTCTTGCAGATGTTTCGGAACTCAATACACATGCACCTGCACGAGTATTCTCTCACCACAATAGGTCATAGAGCGAATATCAGCCGATCCTTTTTTGCCTTGTCGTTTTTTACAGCAATCCCCATCGTCCTGGACAGCGCTATTGCTAGTGGTGCGTGGGAAGGAAGCAGTGTAGCGCGCCATCGAAATTATCCTATTATAGATTGCTTTGAACGGCGCGTGGTCCGGGTACCCTCCGGGCAGGAGGTAGCTGAGCACCGGATGGAAGGGGAAATATAAAAAGTTATACAAAATATTAGAAAATCTGTTTTTTGATGATTGAAAAGATATGGATCATCAACTTTCAGCAACAAAAAAGATATATGATTTCTTCAACATCTGCAATCATCCCGGAAGCTCTTAGGAATGTTCCGAATGTGTTATTCATAAAAATCACACTGTCTGAGCGGCAGCGAGTTTGTGATTTTTATGAATGCACTTAACATTCGGGTTATTCCTTAGTACTTCCAGATGATGAAGCCGTTGAAAAATCATATATCTTTATAAGTTGCGTAAATATTGAAACCATATCTTTTGGCAGTACATAAGATTTATTGAAAAATCAATCTTATTTCCCATCCTAGCTCAGCAGAGCAGAATCATTACTAAACTCCTGTCCGCTTGCTTTCTCAAACTGATCCAGCAGATTTCTCACAGTAAGTTTCTTTTTCTCTTCGCCCTGAATATCCAGAATGATCTTACCTTCCATCATCATGATCAGACGATTTCCATGTGTGATCGCATCCTGCATATTATGAGTGATCATCATAGTTGTCAGATGGTCGCGGTTGACGATCATTTCTGTGATCTCAAGCACTTTGGCTGCAGTCTTCGGGTCGAGGGCAGCAGTATGCTCATCCAGAAGCAGAAGCTTCGGCTTCTGCAGTGTAGCCATCAGAAGTGTCAGTGCCTGACGCTGTCCACCAGAGAGAAGTCCGACCTTGGAAGTAAGACGGTCTTCCAGTCCTAGACCTAAAACTTTCAGCAGTTCTTTATATTCTTCACGTTCTTTCTTTGTGATTCCCGGTTTCAGTAAACGCGTTTTGCCACGGCGTTTTGCAAGGGCAAGGTTTTCTTCGATTCCCATGGTAGCAGCGGTTCCGGTCATAGGATCCTGGAATACACGACCGAGATATGCGGCTCTTTTGTGTTCGGATAATTTGGTGACATCGATACCATCGATAATAATCTGTCCTTCATCGACCTGCCATGTGCCGGCAACTGCATTCAGCATGGTAGATTTACCGGCTCCGTTACCACCGATAACAGTAACAAAATCACCTTCATTCAGTGTGAGGTTCAGACCGTTCAGAGCCACTTTTTCATTGATGGTTCCCGGATTAAATGTTTTATATATGTTTTTCAGCTCAAGCATCAGTTGTTACCTCCACGTTTCGTAGGTTTTGCAAAATATTTTGTTTTCCAGTAAGGCACTGCAAGGAAGACAGCTACAACAAGTGCAGACAGCATCTTCAGAAGGTCAGTATCGATTCCGAGCCAGATAACTGTCTGAAGTACCAGATAGTAGAGAATAGAACCGAATGCAACACTCAGAAGACGAAGTGCAAAGTTGCGGAAAATACGTCCGAAGATTGCTTCACCGATGATGACTGCAGCAAGACCGATAACGATTGCTCCACGTCCCATGTTGACATCGGCAAATCCCTGATACTGTGCCAGAAGTGCACTGGAAAGTGCAACCAGACCGTTGGAGATCATCAGGCCGAGTACTTTACATACATTGGTATTGATTCCCTGTGCGCGGGACATATTCGGATTACATCCGGTAGAGCGGAGTGAACATCCGAGTTCTGTTCCGAAGAACCAGTAGAGAATTGCAATCAGCACGACGATAAAAATAGCAACGATCAGAATGGTATTCTGATAAAATGGAACACCTTTTACATTACGAAGGGAAACAAGAAGATTGTATTTGTTTCCGTTGACTGCCTGATTTGCCTTACCCATGATCTTGAGGTTGGCAGAGTAGAGACCAAGCTGTGTCAGGATTCCGGCGAGGATTGCCGGGATTCCCATGAAGGTGTGAAAGATTCCGGTTGCGAGCCCTGCAAGCATTCCGGCTCCGGTAGCGGCAAGCATGGACACCCAGATATTATGCCCGCTCATCAGCATCATGACACAGACAGCACCGCCGGTACACATGGTACCGTCAACAGTCAGATCGGCAACATCCAGAATACGAAAGGTAAGATAGACACCGATCGCCATGATTCCCCAGATCAGCCCCTGCGCGGCTGCACCCGGGAGTGCGTTTACTAAGCTAAGAATATTCATTTTGTGATTCCTCCTGACGACACAGAAAGCGAGAAAGGGTATTCCTCTCCCGCTGTCTGTATAAATTTGTGTTTTTTACTTAATTATGAGAAATTATTCGGCTTCTTCAGTTGTTTCTTCGGTTGTTTCTTCTGTTGTATCGTCTGCAGCATCTGCATCGTCCTCAGAAGTTTCTTCTTCTGTGTCTGCACCGATTGCTACATAATCATCCGGAACTTCGATTCCGAGTTCTTCACAGATTTCCGGATTGTATTCTTTTGTGAACTGTGGCGCATACTCGATAGGCATTTTGGAAATATCTTCGCCGTCTACCAGAACTTTCAGAGCCATCTTACCGGTAGCAACACCGAGGTCATAATAGCTGATGGAAAGAGTAGCAACACCACATCCCTCGCAGATACCTTCTTCGCCGGCGATTACCGGAACTTTCTCCGGAAGGCAGATGTTGTTGATGATTTCTGTGTTGGATGCAACGGTGTTATCTGTTGGTAAGTAGATAACATCACTTTCTGTAGCAGCTGTTGTAGCTACGGAAGAAAGATCGTTGGAATCTGAGAATGCATAGTATTCACAGGTGTAACCTAATTTTTCAAGAGCTGCTTTTACTGTATCTACCTGATACTGGGAGTTTGCTTCTGCGGAGCAGTAAACAAGTCCGACATTTTTGGCATCCGGGAAGAGCTCGTTAAGCATTGCTGCCTGATCTTCAAGTGGAGCAAGGTCTGATGTACCGGAAATATTATTTCCAACAGTTCCGTCAAAATCGTCAAGGTCAAGTGCTACACCGTATTCAGTAACAGAGGTTCCAAGAATCGGAATATCTGCTGTACCAGCTGAAGCTGCCTGAAGGGCAGGAGTTGCGTTTGCAAGAATCAGGTCTACATTATCGGAAACAAAGTCTGTGATGATAGTAGAACAGGTATTGGAATCACCCTGTGCGTTCTGCTCATCAAATGTTACCTTGTCACCAAGTTCTTCTGTAATGGCATCTTTGAATCCCTGTGTTGCAGCATCCAGAGCCTCATGCTGTACGAGCTGGCAGATACCGATGTTATAAGTTTTATCGTCAGCACCATCTGCTGCAAATACGCTGACACCACCCATGCCAATTATCATTGTTGCAGACAGAACGCCTGCTAAAATCTGCTTTTTCATATTTTAAGTCCTCCTGTATTGTTGATTCGCGTTCCGAATCGAATTAACTTTTTAAAGTATAACGCTTTAACGCGAAGAAGTCAAGAAGCAATAAATAAAAATCAACCAAAGCGGAATGAAAAAATAAATAAAGTGAATATATTTTGCTGATTCCTTTCTTATAAATATACAAAAAAAATTAGGGTGTCAAATAAATAATGCGTTTTTGCTTGAATTTATTGACAATTCACAAAATGGAATGTATAGTAAAAGCACTTGCAAAGAGGCGTAACAGAAATTGTTGTGCCTCTTTTGTTCGGTAACAGGAGTAAGAGGAGAAATGGAGGAAAGAAAGATGAAAAAAGCATTGGCAATTGGACTTGCAGCAGCAATGGCAGTTACGATGACAGCACCTGTATATGCAAGTGACGACAGTGAAAGTGGTGCAGGCATTGCAAAAGAAGATTTAAAGATTGGTGCGATTTACATCGGTGATGAAAACGAAGGCTATACAGCTGCACATATGGCTGGTATTGATGAAATGGTAGAAAATCTTGGACTTGATGATTCACAGGTTATTGAGAAAACACTGATCGGTGAAGACGAAGGATGCTATGATGCAGCAGCAGACCTTGCAGATCAGGGATGTCAGATTATTTTTGCAAACAGCTTCGGTCATGAGACCTATATCCTTGAAGCAGCAGGAGAGTATCCGGACGTACAGTTCTGCCATGCAACAGGAACTCAGGCAGCAGCAAGCGGACTTTCCAATATGCACAACTATTTTACAAATATTTATGAAGCTCGTTATGTATCCGGTGTTGTTGCCGGTCTCAAACTGAATGAGATGATCAAAGACGGCACAATTACAGAAGATAACTGCAAGATGGGTTATGTTGGTGCATTCCCATATGCAGAGGTTATTTCCGGATATACTTCTTTCTATCTTGGTGCTAAGAGCGTATGCCCATCCGTAACTATGGAAGTTAAATACACAAACAGCTGGGCAAGCTTTGACCTCGAAAAAGAATGTGCAGATGCACTGATCTCTGACGGATGTGTCCTGATCAGCCAGCATGCAGATACTACAGGTGCTCCTACAGCTTGTGAAACAGCAGGTGTTCCTTGCGTTGGATATAACATCGACATGACATCCGTTGCTCCGAATGAAGCACTTACATCCGCATCTATGGACTGGGGTGTATATTACACATATGCAGTACAGTGCATGCTTGATGGAACAGCAATCGACACTGACTGGTGCAAAGGCTTCTCCGAGGGTGCTGACAAGATCACACCTCTCAATGAGAAAGTTGTAGCAGAAGGAACAGATGAAAAAGTAAAAGAAGTTGAAGATGCACTTGCAGATGGATCCCTTCATGTATTTGATACTTCTACATTTACTGTAGATGGCAAAGAACTTACTACCTATAAGAAAGACGGCAGTGATACAGAATACATTTCTGACGGATACTTCCATGAATCAGAATATGGTTCTGCACCGGCATTTGATATAGCAATCGACGGAATTACATCCATCACAGAATAAGACTTTTGAACAGGCGGAGCTGCTTGCCAGCAGCTCTGCTTTTTTACTTTGCACATCAAGGTGGCGCGTATGCTGGTTTTTGTTATATGTGTAAAGGAAATCTCCGATTGGATATGGAGGTTCCTTTTGCACATATGACAATTTGTGATATGGAAATCAGGTCATAAAGGGATGACTTTATGACTGGGATAAAAGGAGGGAATGACAGTGGGAGAAACTTATGCACTTGAACTTAAAGATATTTCCAAGCGTTTTGGATCAGTCCAGGCGAATGATCATGTAAATCTCACGCTGAGAAAATCGGAGATTCTTGCAATCTTAGGTGAAAACGGAAGCGGCAAGACGACTCTGATGAATATGATTTACGGAATTTATTATCCGGATGAGGGACATATTTTTGTAAATGGTAAAGAAGTAACGATCCGTTCACCAAAAGATTCCTACGAACTGGGAATCGGTATGGTACATCAGCACTTTAAGCTTGTAGATGTGTTGACAGCAGCCGAGAATATCGTATTGGGACTGCCGGGTAAGGCAAGACTCAATATGAAAAAAATCACGGAAGATATTCAGAAACTGGTAAATAAATATGGTTTTGATCTGGATCTTTCAAAAAAAATATACGAGATGTCTGTTTCGGAAAAACAGACTGTAGAAATCGTAAAAATGTTGTACCGCGGTGCGAAAATACTGATTCTTGACGAGCCGACCGCGGTGCTGACACCGCAGGAAGCCGACCGTCTGTTTGATATTTTGCGAAATATGCGTGATGACGGATGTGCGATCATCATTATCACACATAAACTGCAGGAAGTGCTGGCTTTATCTGATCGTGTGGCAATTCTTCGAAAAGGACAGTACATTGATACTGTGGAGACCGCAAAAGCAAATGTGCAGAGCCTTTCCGAGATGATGGTAGGCGCTAAGGTCGATCTGAATATTGAGCGTCCGAAACCGGAAAATGTTAAGAAACGTCTGGTGATCGAGGGGCTGAACTGCAAAGATAAAGATGATGTAAAGACGCTGGATGATGTTGATCTTTCGGTCAATACAGGCGAGATTCTCGGTATTGCAGGTATTTCAGGAAGCGGACAGAAGGAACTTCTGGAAGCAATTGCCGGATTACAGGATGTGGAAAGTGGTTCAATCCGTCTGCTGGATGACAATGGCGGAAGTATGGAGCTTTCCAAAATGGATTCCATTTCTATTAATGAAGCGGGAATCAGTCTTGCGTTTGTCCCGGAAGACCGTATCGGTATGGGACTTGTCGGAGACATGGATATGACCGACAATATGATGCTTCGAAGCTACCGCAATGGAAAGGGACCTTTCCTGGAACGTAAAGGACCGAGAGAACTGGCCACAAGGATTAAAGATCAGCTCGAAGTTATGACTCCGAGTATTTCTGCTCCGGTTCGTCAGATGTCCGGTGGAAACGTGCAGAAAGTTCTGGTTGGCCGTGAGATCGCACAGAGCCCGAAGGTACTTCTTGTTGCATTCCCGACACGTGGTGTGGATATCAATACTTCTCATGTCATCTATCAGCTTCTCAATGAGCAGAAGAAAAAAGGTGTTGCTGTAGTCTGCGTAATCGAGGATCTGGATGTGGTACTCGAACTTTGCGACCGTATTGCCGTACTTTGTGGAGGCAGAATCAGCGGAGTGGTTGACGGAAGGACTGCAACAAAAGAGAGAATCGGTCTTCTCATGACGAAACATGAAAAAGGAGGGGCTGTCAATGAATAAAGAACCTTTCTTACAGGTAAGCAAAAGAAGAAATAAGGCCGGATGGCAGGAAAGACTTCTGATTCGCTTTATAGCACTGATTCTTGCACTGATTGTGTGTGGAGCAGTAATCGTAGCACTGGTCAAAATGAATCCAGTGGATGTATATAAGGCAATCTGGGACGGAGCAATGGGTTCCGAGCGCCGTATCTGGCAGACAATCCGTGATACGATGGTGCTTCTGTGTATCGCAATCGGTCTGGCACCGGCATTCAAAATGAAATTCTGGAATATCGGTGCAGAAGGTCAGATTCTGATTGGTGGAGCATGTTCTGCAGCAGTGATGATTTATGCAGGGGATAAAATGTCTCCGGTAGTGCTTCTGATCGTGATGTTTGTTGCAAGTGTGCTTGGTGGTATGATCTGGGGAATGATCCCGGCAGTGTTCAAAGCATACTGGAATACAAATGAAACTCTGTTTACCCTGATGCTGAACTATGTTGCCATGCAGGTTGTTACATACTGCATCGTTTTCTGGGAGAATCCCAAAGGTTCCAACACGGTTGGTATTATCAACCAGACAACCCAGGCCGGATGGCTTCCGGAGCTGTTTGGTCAGAAATATGGATGGAATGTACTTATTGTTCTGATCCTGACTGTCGGTATGTTTATCTATCTGAAATACTGCAAACAGGGTTATGAGATCGCAGTAGTCGGAGAGAGCGAAAACACTGCAAAATATGCAGGTATCCATGTAAAGAAAGTCATTATCCGTACTATGGCAATCTCCGGTGCAATCTGTGGTATTGCCGGATTTGTTATTGTCAGTGGTGCAAGTCATACAATTTCCACTGCGACAGCTGGCGGTCGTGGATTTACGGCAATCATTGTTGCATGGCTTTCCAAATTTAATACTTTTATTATGGTAGCTGTTTCTTTCGGTATTGTATTTATGAATCAGGGTGCGGTACAGATTGCAACACAGTATGGTTTGAATGAGAATGCATCCGATGTTATCCTCGGTATCATTCTGTTTTTCCTGATCGGTGCAGAATTCTTTATCAATTACAGAGTTAAGCGTGCAAAAAAATAGGAGGTAGATGCAATGAGTGTACTGATAATTTTTATTCAAAAAGCTATTGTCCAGGGCATCTGTATTCTGTATGGTGCGCTTGGGGAGATTATGACAGAAAAATCCGGTAACCTGAATCTTGGTATTCCGGGAATTATGTATATGGGCGGTATTGCCGGACTGATGGGAGCTTTCCTTTATGAAAAAGACAATCCGGATCCAAATGCTTTTATAGGTGTACTGATTTCTTTTGTATGCGCATTTGCATGCGCTATGATCGGAGGTCTGATCTACAGTATCCTGACGATCACGCTTCGTGTAAATCAGAATGTAACCGGTCTTGCACTGACCATCTTTGGTACAGGGTTTGGTAACTTCTTCGGTGGTTCAATTTCCAAACTTGCAGGTGGTGTTGGACAGATTTCCGTAAAAGTGACCGGAAGTGCCTATACAGCCAAAATTCCGGGACTTTCAAAGATTCCGGTGATCGGTGATATTTTATTTAATTATGGTTTTATGACATATCTTTGTGTGATTGCAGCGGTTGTACTGTCTTTCTTCTTATTTAAAACAAGAGCGGGACTGAATCTTCGTGCAATTGGGGAAAATCCGGGAACTGCGGATGCAGCAGGTATCAATGTTATCAAATATAAATATCTGTCTACGTGTATCGGCGCAGGTCTTGCAGGTCTTGGCGGACTCTATTTCGTAATGGAATATTCCGGTGGAACATGGACAGACAATGGATTCGGTGACCGCGGATGGCTTGCTGTTGCGCTGGTAATCTTTGCACTGTGGAAACCGTTGAATGCAATCTGGGGTGCATTCCTTTTCGGAGCACTTTATATTCTGTATCTGTATATCCCGGGACTGGGACGAAGCATGCAGGAGGTATTCAAGGCACTGCCGTATGTGGTAACGATCATTGTACTTGTGTTTACAAGTTTCCGAAAGAAGAAGGAACATCAGCCGCCGGCGGCACTGGGATTACCGTATTTCCGAGAAGAAAGATAGGATAAAGGATTCCCGGTGAGGGGGATTTGGAGCAAATGAACTCCAGACAGGGGAATGTGTAGAGCCTTCTCTGGATCTGTCTCAATTCAGAACTTCTAAGGTACCATGGTGTACAGAACTTTGCTAAAAACGATACGGAAAATGCTGAACTCGCTGACGCTCAGACAGCAGCATTTTCTGTATCAACGCAAAAACCTGTACGACCAGGAACCTTCACGAAGTTCTTCAGGCGAGACAGTACCAGAGCAGGCTTATAAAATCCTCTGGCTGGAGTTTTTAACTTTCATTCCACCTCATCGTACTTTATCTGAGGTAGCGGCGCTGCCGCGGGTGAAGTCGGGAGCCGCGGGGCGCGCCCCGGTGGGCACCATTGCAATATAAAATGGAAGATGAACGACAGAAATATGCAGGAAGGGAGTAGCTGGCTATAAACATATCGGATTCAGAAACATCTGCAAGAGTCCTTAGAAATACTTGGGTGTATACTGGATGCGTTATGGAGAAAAAGCACATTGTTTGAGCCGATAGGCGAGTTTTGTGCTTTTTCTTCATGGTTTTAGCAGACAGGATATAGCCTTAGTATTTCTGGGCGATGAAGCCGTTTCCGAATCCGATATGTTTAACAGCCAGCCGTCCTTCCGTCACATTTCGCACTATATTTTCCAATTTTATATTGCATTCTTATAAAGTTAGATATATAATACAGTCATGTAAAAGAAAATTCTTCGGGGCAGGGTGACTGAATACAAATCAGAATTCCCTACCGGCGGTAAAGTCCGCGACCCGCGTAAAGCGGCTGATCCGGTGACTGATCATAAGTCAGAATTCCGGAACCGACAGTAAAGTCTGGATGAGAGAAGAACACGAATAATTCATACGTGCTCATTACCCCGGGAAGAAACTTCCGGGATTTTTTTATGCATAAGAAAGCCGACAGACAGAATCTTTCTAAAGCATAACGTAGAATTTTCTTTTAAAAAAAGAACAATTCAAAGGAGAGACAAGTATGAGTGAACAGGTTTTAAGAAATGGAAACGTAATGGAAAGAAGCCGCACCAGAACGATCACACAGATCGCAATGCTGGGCGCGCTGGCAGGAGTATTAATGAATATTGAGTTTCCGATCCCGTTCCTGGCACCATCTTTTTACCAGTTGGATTTCTCAGAGATTCCGGTACTGGTTGGGACATTTGCCATGGGACCTGTAGCAGGTATTCTGATTGAAGTTGTAAAAGTTCTGGTACACCTTGTAACAATGGGGACAGTAACAGCAGGAGTTGGTGATTTTGCAAACTTCATTTTCGGATGCGCATTTGTAGTACCGGCAGGACTGATCTACAGACTGCATCACACAAAGAGCCGCAAACATGCTGTACTCGGAATGGCAGCAGGAACGCTCCTTACAACAGCTGCAGCCTGCCTGATGAATGCCTTTGTACTTCTTCCGGCATATGGCAAAGCATTTGGAATGCCGATCGAAGCATTTATTGAAATGGGAGCTGCAGTTAATTCTTCCGTACACAGCCTTCTCGGTTTTGTGGCACTGATCATCGTTCCGTTTAACTTATTTAAATATACCCTCACTTCCGTAATCGTATTCTTTATTTATAAGAGAATCCGTGTTATCCTTAAAGGAGACTGATCATGTCAGCCTGCAGACCGTATCTTTATATGGCTGCAGGCTGTTTTAAAAAGATGTATGGTATACTTCATGCAGAAAAGAGGAAACCTTATGGGAAAGATTCATAATGTAGAAAAAATGACCGACAATCGTTTTGTCAATCTGTATCATGTAGATGCTACCAGCGTACACAACACTCCGGTATCCTATTATGTGGCATCCAGGGCAAATGATGTACCTTCATTGAAACTTAAGACCGGGCGCAATGATCCGGACGGTGTAATTATCTACAGCATTTACGGAGAAAAAAGAGACAAAGTCGTTCTGGTGCGCCAGTACCGCTATACACTTGGTGATTATATTTATGAATTCCCGGCAGGGCTTGTCGAGTCGAACGAAGATTTTCATGAGGGGGCTGTCCGTGAGATGTATGAAGAAACCGGACTGAAATTCGAACCTCTGAAAGTCAATCCAGCATTTGAAAAGCCATATTTTACAACGGTTGGTATGACTGACGAATCATGCGCGACAGTTTATGGATATGCAAGCGGTGAGATCAGCAAGGAAGCACAGGAAGATACAGAAGAAATTGAAGTCGTTCTGGCAGACCGCAATGAAGTAAAGCGAATCCTCAAAGAAGAGCGAGTGGCAATCATGTGTGCATATATGCTGATGCACTTTCTCAAAGATGAAGAACCATTTGCATTCCTCGAAGAATGAGGAGAGACTGCATATTATACCGGCGAAAATCATGGATTGCAGTCGAAATATACTGATGCATAAAAGGTATAAAAAAACATCATAAAAACTATAAAATTACAAAAAGAGCGGGTTGACAAAAACTCAATGACCATGTTATATTTTGTTTGGTTGTAGTGTGTAACTCGATTTAGGAGGCATTAACTATACATAACAAGGAGTGTTTATGTATATTAGTGCCTTTTTTTGTACAAAAACCGGTTAAAAAGCGCTTTTATATGTACTCACTTCTGGAAAATATACAGAAGGAGAGTCTCAAATGAAAGACAAGATTTTTAGTGTTTTACAGCGAGTAGGAAGAAGCTTTATGCTCCCGATCGCGATCCTTCCGGTAGCCGGACTTCTTCTTGGTATCGGAAGTTCTTTCACAAATGCAACGACGATCGAGACATACGGACTGACAAAGATCCTGGGCGACGGAACGCTGCTTCATTCCCTGCTTGTGATCATGAACAGTGTAGGAAGTGCAGTATTTAATAACCTTCCGCTGATCTTTGCAGTTGGTGTTGCCATTGGTATGGCACAAAAAGAAAAAGAAGTTGCAGCTTTATCCTCAGTAATTGCATTTTTTGTAATGAATACAGCAATCAATGCGATGCTGACGCTCACAGGACAGATCCTTGATAATGGCGAGATCGCAGAAAACGTTCTGGAAGGAACGATTACTTCTGTCTGCGGTATTCAGTCCTTACAGATGGGTGTGTTTGGCGGTATTATCGTAGGTCTGGGAGTTGCAGCCCTGCATAACAGATTCTACAAGATACAGCTTCCAAATGCGCTGTCATTCTTTGGAGGAACCCGTTTCGTACCGATCATTTCCACGATCGTGTATATGTTTGTCGGAATCCTTCTTTACTTTGTATGGCCGGTAGTTCAGACCGGAATTTACGCTCTGGGCGGTCTGGTAACAGGCTCCGGCTATGTGGGAACACTGATTTTTGGTCTGATCAAACGTGCACTGATTCCGTTCGGTCTGCACCACGTATTCTATATGCCATTCTGGCAGACAGCCGTTGGCGGTACGATGGAAGTAGCAGGACAGATGGTACAGGGCGGTCAGAATATTTTCTTTGCGCAGCTTGCTGACTCTGCAAATATTGCACATTTCAGCGCAGATGCGACAAGATACTTCTCCGGAGAGTTCATTTTCATGATCTTCGGTCTTCCGGGTGCGGCACTTGCTATGTATCAGTGTGCAAAACCTGAGAAGAAAAAAGCAGCAGGCGGTCTTCTTCTGTCTGCAGCACTTGCATGTATGGCAACCGGAATTACCGAGCCGCTGGAATTTTCCTTCCTTTTCGTGGCTCCGGCACTGTTTGCTGTTCAGGTTGTTCTGGCAGGTACGGCATACATGATCGCACATATGCTGAATATTGCCGTAGGACTGACTTTCTCCGGCGGTTTCCTCGACTTTTTCCTGTTTGGTATTCTTCAGGGAAATGCAAAGACAAGCTGGATAAGAGTTATCCCGGTTGGTATTATTTATTTCTTCTTATATTATTTCATTTTCAAATTCATGATCAAAAAGTTCGATTTCAAAACTCCTGGTCGTGAAGATGATGATGTAGAAATCAAGCTTTATACAAAGGCTGATGTAAATGCCCGCAGAGAAGCACAGAACGGCGAGGGCGGAGAGGTGCTTTCCGATCCAGTCAGCGAGGCAATCACACGGGGCCTTGGCGGTAAGAAAAATATCAACGATGTAGACTGCTGTGCAACACGTCTTCGCTGCACAGTGAAGGATGCATCTCTGGTAAATGATGGTATCTTAAAGGCAACAGGTGCATCCGGCGTCGTACACAAGGGACTTGGTGTGCAGGTCATTTACGGACCGAATGTAACTGTGATCAAATCAAATCTTGAAGACTATCTGGAAACAGCACCGGATACTCTGGAAACACCGGCAGAAACTTCTGAGACAGTACCGGAAAGTGAACAGAAGGAAGAAGCTGAGCGCAAAGTCGTTGACCGCATTGTGATCTCAAGCCCGATCACAGGTGTGGCAGCAGATCTTGCAACTGCACCGGATGAGGCTTTTGCCCAGAAAATGATGGGTGACGGCGCAGTGGTTACACCGGAAGATCCGTATGTACGCGCTCCGGAAGACGGAGAAGTTGCCTTTGTCTTTGATACCAGACATGCAATTGGATTTGTAACAGAATCCGGAATCAGTCTGCTGATTCATGTTGGAATTGATACTGTTAAATTAAATGGTGAGGGATTTGAGGCACTGGTAGAAAGTGGTCAGGAAGTGAAGAAGGGAGATCCGATGCTGAAACTGGATCTCGACTATCTGAGCAAAAATGCACCTTCTATTGTTTCTCCTGTTCTTTGTACAGAACTGGAGGATAACCAGAGAATCCATCTGTTGAATGAGGGTCAGGTCAAAGCCGGAGAGCCACTTTTCGAGATCGAGGTTCTTCAGTAAGAACCGCCCGGATGGGGAAAAGATACGGATGTTGTACAGGATAGCAAAGATTTTAAATCACAATTCCTTTATGGGAATTTCGGACGAAAATAATCAGGAATGTCTGGTTATGGGAAAAGGTGTGGCTTTTGGCAAAAAGGTCGGACAGACCGTGTCGGCTGCCGCAGAAGCAAAGGTTTATTCTCTGAAGGAGATGACGGAGAGAGGTGACGCCAAAGATATCATCAAATCCGTTTCGCCGCTCTGTCTCGAGCTTGCGAATGAAGTGTTGAGTCGGGCAGAAAAAGAATTCGAAAAAGTAGACCGCACGATACTTTTTACCATGGCAGATCATCTTGATTTTGCAATCCGCCGTGTGCAGAATGGTGAGCAGATCAGCAATCCTCTGACAGATGACATCCGTGTCATGTTTTATAAAGAATATAAGGTGGCATCCTGTATCCGGGAGCTTCTTAAGGAAAAACTGCAGATAGAGATCGATGACCATGAGATCGGATATATTGCACTTCATGTACATGCCGCAGTTGTAGACGAAAATGTCTCTCAGGCAATGGAGATTGCAAGAACCGTCCGTGAATGTATTTCTCTGGTCGAGAAGGAAACAGGAAATTCCATCGATGTCATGTCTCTCGGCTATAATCGTCTGATGAACCATGTACGATACATGGTTGCAAGAGCGATTCATGGCGAGAAACTCAAAATGAATCTGAATGAATATATGTCTGTGAAGTTTCCGGGACCGTATATGGCAGCAGAACGTATCTGTCGTCAGATGGAAAAAAGTCTGAAACTTCCGGTACCGGATATAGAGATCGGATACCTCGCCATGCATCTTGAGAGAATGCTTGAGACCAATGTGAATGAGTAAAAATAAAAATATAATATAAAAGGAGATAAAATTATGAAAACATTCGAGTACACAATCAAAGACGAACTGGGAATCCACGCAAGACCGGCAGGACTTCTTGTAAAAGAAGCCAAAAAATTCGAATCTGAATGCACCATCACAAAAGATGGCAAAACAAAGAAACTGACACAGCTTATGATGCTGATGTCCCTTGGTGTAAAACAGGGTGATACTGTAACAGTATCAGCAGAAGGTGCAGATGAAGATGCAGCAGTTGCATCACTGAAGGAATTCTTTGAAAACAACTTATAATTCACCGGAATACTCATATTTACTTTATTTGCAGATGTGAATTCAGGGAGGAAGTAAGAAATGCAGTGTTTTCAGGGAAAATCTGTATATAAGGGAATCGCAATGGGACCTGTTGTGGTTCTTAAGAAAAATGATTATCAGGTAAAACGTACCAGAATCGAAGATGCAGAGGCAGAGGCAGCCCGTGTGGACGTGGCACTGAAAGCTTCTCAGGAGCAGCTTCAGAAACTCTACGACAAAGCGGTTAAAGAAGTCGGAGAAGCCAGTGCGGCAATCTTCGAAGTACATCAGATGATGCTGGAGGATGAGGACTATCTGGAAGCAATCCAGAATATGATCCGCACCGAACAGGTCAATGCCGAGTATGCAGTTGCAGTTACCGGCGACAATTTTGCAGAAATGTTTGCTTCCATGGATGATGATTACATGAAAGCACGTTCCGCGGACATTAAGGACATTTCCGAGCGTCTTGTCCGCAACTTAAGTGGTCAGGGAGATGTGGATTTAAGCTCAATCGAACCGTCTGTGATCGTTGCAGATGATTTAAGCCCGAGTGAGACTGTACAGATGGATAAGGACAAGATCCTTGCATTTGTAACAGTTCATGGTTCTACAAACTCTCATACCGCAATCCTTGCACGTATGATGAACATTCCGGCACTGATTGGTGTGAAGATGGATCTCGAAGAACTTCAGACCGGAATGACTGCTGTTGTAGATGGTTTTGAGGGAAAAGTGACTTTTGAGCCGGATGAAGAACTCAAAGCACAGACTGAAGCCAGAATGCAGGAAGAAGAGGAAAAACTGAAACTTCTTCAGGAACTCAAAGGCAAAGAAAACATTACTCTGGATGGCCGTAAGATCAATATTTACGCAAATATCGGAAGTGTTGGCGATATCGGTTATGTAATGGAAAACGATGCCGGCGGAATCGGACTTTTCAGAAGTGAATTCCTGTATCTCGGAAGAAATGATTTCCCGACAGAGGAAGAGCAGTTCCAGGCATACAAGCAGGCTGTACAGATGATGGCAGGAAAGAAAGTGATCATCCGTACACTGGATATTGGAGCTGACAAGCAGGTAGATTATTTTAACCTCGGAAATGAAGACAACCCTGCAATGGGTTACCGTGCGATCCGTATCTGTCTGAAACAGCCGGAGATTTTTAAGACACAGCTTCGTGCACTTCTTCGTGCCGCTGTATATGGAAATCTTTCTATCATGTATCCGATGATCACTTCTACAGAAGAAGTAAAACGTATCTACGAGATCGTTGCAGAAGTGGAAGGAGAACTGAAAGCGCAGGAAATTCAGTATAAGATTCCGGAACAGGGAATCATGATCGAAACTCCGGCAGCAGCGATCATCAGTGACAGACTTGCAGAGATGGTTGATTTCTTCAGTATCGGAACCAACGACCTGACACAGTATACTCTGGCGATCGACCGTCAGAATGAAAAACTCGACGAGTTTTATAACCCGCATCATGAGGCACTTCTCCGCATGATCCAGATGGTTGTGGACAATGCGCATAAGTGTGGCAAATGGGCAGGTATCTGTGGAGAACTTGGTGCAGATCCGACTCTGACAGAGCAGTTTGTACGCATGGGACTGGATGAGCTTTCCGTAGCGCCGTCCATGGTTCTGAAGCTTCGTAAGATTGTAAGAGAGATGAATGTGGAAGAATAAGAATATAGTGGATAAATAATATCTGTCCGATATGAAAGTGTGGATAAGCATTTTTGTGTCGGGCAGATTTTTTTGAAAAACAGTAAAATGAAAACCGTTTTCATATTGACACGAAATCAGAATGTGTTATAATATGAAAACGGTTTTCAATTTGTATAAAGTGTAAAATGTAGATTTATTTGCCGGAAACTCCGGTGGAAGGAAGATATTATGGGAACGAAAGCGCCTTATCAGACAAAGCAGATGAAACAGATCCTGTCCTATCTGCAGACCGTAGAAGGGAGACATGTAACGGTTGCAGATGTCTGTTGTTTTTTTAAAGAGCAGGGGATTACGATTGGGACAACGACTGTCTACCGCAACCTTGAAAAGATGGTAGAGCAGGGGATGGTTGCGAAGTACAACGTAGATGGGACGAGCAGTGCCTGTTTTGAATATCTCGGGGCAGAGGAACATTGCCACAAGACCTCCTGTTTCCACTGCAAATGTGAAAAATGTGGAAAACTGATCCATCTTCACTGTGAGGATGTGGTTAAACTGGAGCAGCATCTGATGGACAGCCACGGATTTCAGATGGATCCGTGCAGGACTGTTTTTTACGGTATCTGTGAGGAATGCAGAAGTACGGAAGATGAAGCATCAGAGACTGTACATATGAAAGCACGATAGAAGAAAGAGAGCAGAAAATGAAAAAATGGATCATGGGTTCGCTGGCAATTCTGCTGGGCGTGATGAGCATCAGTATTCCTTTTGCCGGAATACACACAGCGGAAGCAAAGACGACAGAAGAAACAGACAAAAAACTGAACATTGTAACGACCATTTTTCCGGAGTATGACTGGACAAGAGCCATTTTGGGTGACCGGGCAGATGACGTGAACCTGACTATGCTCCTTGACAACGGTACGGATCTCCACAGCTTTCAGCCGGCAGTCAAGGATATTATGAAGGTTTCAAGCTGTGACCTTCTGATCTATGTAGGCGGTGAATCTGACCAGTGGATCGAGGATGCTCTGGAATCTGCACAGAATAAAGATATGAAGACCATCAATCTGATGGAGATTCTTGGTGATTCGATCAAAGAAGAGGAAACAGTTGAGGGCATGCAAGAGAGTGAACACGATCATGATCACGAGGACGAAGAAGAAAAGGAATATGACGAGCATGTCTGGACGTCTATGAGAAATGCCGAAGTGATCTGCGATGCGATTGCGGAAACTCTTGAAGAAATGGATCCGGAGAATAAAGAAATCTATCAGTCCAATGCTGAAGTTTACAAAGAAAAACTTTCTGCGCTGGACGAAGAATATAAGGAAACTGTTAACAATGCAAATCAGAAAACACTGGTGTTTGCGGATCGCTTTCCATTCCGTTATCTGGTAGACGATTATGACCTCAGTTATTATGCGGCATTTTCCGGATGTTCCGCAGAATCCGAGGCAAGTTTTAAGACAGTTACTTTTCTTGCGGGAAAGGTGGATGAACTCGGAGTTAAGAGTGTGTTGACGATGGAAAAATCGGATGACCGGATTGCACAGACTGTTATTGAGAATACCAAAGCCAAAGATCAGAAGATTTTACAGCTTAATTCCATGCAGTCGATCACATCAGAAGAAATTGCAGATGGAACAACGTATCTTTCTGTGATGGAAGATAATCTGGGGGTTCTAAAGGAAGCACTGAACTAAGAGAATGATCGGACAGAAGACAAAAATCTGTCCGTTTGAAATAACAAACTGTCTATGACAGGAGGGACAAGAATGGCACAGCTTACATGCAAAAATCTTACACTGGGATATGACAACCGGGCAATTCAGGAAGATTTGAATTTCTCCATTGATGCAGGTGATTACCTCTGCATCGTCGGTGAAAACGGTTCCGGTAAGTCTACTTTGATGAAAACATTACTTCATTTGCAGCCGCCGATCAGTGGAAGTATTGAGCCTGGTGATGGATTAAAGAAAAACGAGATCGGTTATCTGCCGCAGCAGACACTGGTACAGAGAGATTTTCCGGCATCGGTACGTGAGATCGTGCTTTCCGGGTGTCAGAGTCGGTGCGGATTGCGTCCTTTCTATAACAAAGAAGAAAAAATGGTCGCACAGAAAGCAATGGAAAAAATGATGATTCAGGATCTTGCAGATCAGTGTTATCGTGAACTTTCCGGCGGGCAGCAGCAGAGGGTACTTCTTGCAAGAGCACTTTGCGCTGCACAGAAAATCCTACTTCTCGATGAGCCGGTGTCCGGTCTTGATCCACGTGTGACCGCAGAAATGTATCAGTTGATCAAAGACCTGAATAAAAAAGACGGAATTACGATCATCATGATCTCGCATGATGTTGCAGCAGCAGTTAAATATGCGACACATATTCTTCATATCGGGGAACACTGCTTCTTCGGAACGAAGAAACAGTATCTGCAGAGCAGTCTGGGCAAAGCATTCACAGGACAGGAAGGAGAGGATGAGTAAGATGTTTGAAACACTGCATATGTATTTTCAGTATCCGTTCGTTCGGTATGCACTGATCGTCGGTGTTCTGATCGCGCTTTGTTCCTCGCTTCTTGGTGTGACGCTGGTACTGAAACGATTTTCCTTTATCGGTGACGGACTTTCTCATGTGGCATTTGGTGCGATGGCGATTGCATCTGTCTTAAATATTACAAACAATATGCTGTTTATTCTTCCGGTGACGGTAGTATGTGCGATTTTTCTTCTTCGTGCTGGACAGAATACCAGGATCAAAGGCGATGCGGCAATCGCGATGATTTCCGTCGGAGCGCTTGCAATCGGTTATCTTCTGATGAACCTTTTTTCGACAAGCCCGAATATCTCAGGGGATGTTTGCAGTACGCTGTTTGGTTCGACTTCTATTCTGACCCTGACAAAAGGCGAAGTATGGCTGTGTGCGATTCTTTCCGTTGTGGTTGTTGCGATTTTTATTCTGTTTTACAATAAGATTTTCGCAGTGACATTTGATGAGAATTTTGCGAGAGCAGCGGGGACGAGAGCCAATGCATACAATCTGCTGATCGCGGTTGTGATCGCAGTGATCATTGTACTTGCGATGAATCTGGTCGGTTCGCTTCTGATTTCAGCGCTTGTGATCTTTCCGGCGCTGTCCGCAATGAGACTTTTTAAATCCTTCCGCTCCGTTACGGTCAGTGCGGCAGTGATGTCCGTACTTAGCGCAACAGCGGGAATTCTGATTTCCATTCTTGCCGGAACACCGGTTGGCTCTACGATCGTAGCAGTGGACATTGCAGTATTTCTTGTTTCCTACGGGATTGGGAGAATTACGGGCAGGTAGAAGAAAGGATAATCCGAGAATTTTATCGGGGATATGAAAAATCTGAAATTAAAATATCTCAGCCAGGGTTCAGACTCCGACTGAGATTATATTTTGTAAATATTGATTTACAGCAGGAATTCCTGTGGAGATCAGATCTCTACAAGAATTCCTTTTTCTTTGTCATAGCGGCAGTATTTGCCATTGCCGGAAATAAACGGCTGATATGTATCGGTACGTACATCTTTGACATAAACGATACCGGTTGCGATCATCTCAACAAGAGAGAAACGTTTGCTCAGGCTGGAGATCCAGGCATAAGTTTTTTCACTGTCGGAATCAGCGGCAATCAGGCTGTAGCCGCAGTCGCACGCCTTTAGTGAGAAGTAGATTTTCTCCGGTTTTATGACTTCTTTAAAAACCTGGCTGGTGATGTAGGAAGAGAAATTCTCTTTTACAAATTTCTGGAAGGTTTTTGCGGTATAAACTTCTCCGGATACTTCATCTGTGATCCGGTCACCGCGCTCCAGGCGATTTTTGATCAGTGTCAGAGCCTCAATAGTCCAGTTGATAAAGGAGATACTGCTGTAGGTCATGCTTTCCTGAAGCTGATCAATCAGC
>ERZ1034952.951-NODE-951-length-25354-cov-51.461046_pt1 | contig 25354 bp, 8 predicted proteins | sample MGYA00520625_ERZ1034952 | MGnify/ENA primary metagenome ERZ1034952 (study PRJEB33766, sample SAMN09781773) | gut metagenome | biome: gut microbiome | host: Homo sapiens | place: Madagascar | study: EMG produced TPA metagenomics assembly of the PRJNA485056 data set... | reverse complement strand
TTTTGTTATTTTGTGATTTATTGATGATTATGGCAAGTATTATTTTGTATAGTGCTTATTTTTTATTAATGTTTTTATGTTGCTTTTCGAATAAATTATATCTAAAAAATAACAAATAGTCAATATAAAGCAAAACGGACAACTCCGAAGAGTTGCCCGTTTTTATTTTTTATTCGGTTTGCAGATTTAGGTTTATGCCATTGTCTGAAGTAAATCAACAAGTGAAGCAATAACCGTATCGGTATCACCCTGAAGAACAGGAAGTACCTGGTCTACAACACCTGAAACTGTTTCGTTGCCGCCTACAAGACCGGTTACAAGTGAACTGATCTTCTTGAAGTTGTCGCCTGCGTTTACAGTTTCGATTAAGTAGCTGAGAACTGCGATGAGAGTTTCTGAAGAGTTACCCTTAACGTAAATTCTTGTGCCGTAGGTAGCAGCCTGTGATGCGTCGGTAATTACCTTACCGTGGCTTGCAAGCTGTAACCAATTAATGTCGTTAAGCTTAATTCCAAGCGGTGTGCCCTTAATCTTAATCATTCCAAGAATGTTATTAAGAAGAGGAACGATAGCGTCAGCGCCGAGGAGCGGCTTAAGTGTTGCGTTAATATCATAGATATCAAGCTTGAAGTTTGATACGCCAATCTTGCCGAGGAGAGAGTTAAGGTCAACCTTAAGTGCCTTAAGAAGGGCAGGTAAGAGAGTGTTGAGGTCAACTACAGGCTTGACAGCGTCTATAAGTGCAGAGATAGGAGTGAGGAGATTGTCAAGAATCTGGCAAAGTCCGTTATTACCGATGAAGAGTGCAAGGTTTGGAAGCATTTCAAATAATGTTTCGAGAGGAGCATTGAGAATATCCTCAACCTTATCCCAGATAGGATTGATAATGTCAAGAAGAACATTATCATAAGCTTTCTTCATATCTTCTCTGTACTGATACTGAGTCTTAACGTTATACATTGAGAATGCTTCCATAAGAGGAACGATTGATGATGTATAACCGTTAGAACCAGGGATTCTTACGATATCGAAAAGACCGAGATATGCGTCATTAAGAAGTACATCAAGTACGCCGAATACAGGACGAAGAACTGCAACGAGTGCATGGAAGAATGAATCTCTGTCCTTAACGCCCCACTTAAGAGCTGATGTATTAACCTTTGACCAAGAACCAGCCTTAGCGATTACGCTTGCATTAGCTGCATAAGTTTTGCCGTAAGCTTCGTCTGTAAGGAGCTTAGCAACATTGCTTGTTGAGAAGTCGATACCTGTTTGTGCAAGGAGGGAAACGAGTGAGCCGTCGCCAACCTTAACCTTTTCAACTGCACCGTAAAGACCGGTGAGAAGTGAGTTAACAATGTCATCCTTGAAGAGGAGGCCGCCGATTAAGTTGTTAAGACCGCCTTTAATTAAACTGCCAACAAGGCCGTCAAGCATAGGAGGAAGATTCTTAAGGAAGTCAACGTCTACGCCCTTAGGATATGAGAAGTCGAATGAGCCTGTCTTATATGCGGTGTAATCCCAGAATGCATTAGTAGGTTCGCCTGTTAAGAAGTAGAATACTGCACGAACGATATCATCTTTTTCAGCTATGCTGATTGTAGTGAATACACTTGAGATGATTGACTTGAGCATACTGTTCTTCTTAATAGCGTCAATTGAAGAAACAAGTGATTTGATTGATTTAGCGTTCTTAATAAGAGTGTCTGCCACATAGCGGAGAACTGCAACGAGAACCTCGCCCTTGTCAGCAATTACTTCCTTATTAGTGAACTTGCCTTCGGCATTCATAGCCTGTGACTTAGAGGTTACAACCTTGCCGTGAGCAGCGATTGTTGACCACTTGAAATCAGGAAGCTTGATGCCTGTTTTCTTAAGTAAGCTGTTAATAAGCGGAACAACGATGTCCTGAATGTTGCAAGACTTGAGGTCTGCAAGCTTAATGTTAAGCTTAACGCCTCTAACCTTAAGCAAGCTTGTTAAATACTTGCCGAGGTCCTTGCCAAGAACCGCTGAAATAATCTTATCAACGTCTAAACCTGCTGATTTAGCAGTTTTAACAATGTTTGTAATCGGAGCAAGGAGATTATCAAGAAGCTGGCCGATACCGTTGTTATCAATGAAGTATGCAAGGTTAGGAAGAACTGATGTAATTGTTTCAAATGGCTTGTCGAGAACTTGGTCAACAAAGCTCATAAGAGGATTAAGAACATCAAGAAGTACGTTATCCTTAGCCTTCTTGCAATCCTTCTGATACTGTGCAAATGTCTTAATCTTGCTGTTGCTTACCTGAAGAACATCAAGAAGAGGAACGATTGCACCTTCATAGCCGTTAATGCCGTTTACGCCGACATTGAGTGCGTTAAGGTCAAGCTTAATTGTTGAAAGCTTAGAATCGGCATTCATTGAATCCTTAGCTGTAAGAGTAAGAACACCTTTCTTAAGCTCATAGGTAAGAGCAATCTTGCTTGCTACCTTGCCGTCGCTTCCCTTAATATCAAGAGATGTTGAAGCCTTTGCAATTGTGATATTGCTAAGGTCAATCTTTCCTTCATTAAGGAATACGTTGAGAACACTGTTGAGAGGACGAAGAATTGCAACGAGTGCATGTACGAAGCCCTGCTCAGCCTTTGCGGAGCCATCCTTGAAGCCCCAGTTGATTGTTTTAACTTTCTTCCAGCTCTTAACCTTCTTGAGGGTTTTAGCTGCTGAAGAATAAGTTTTACCGTAGCTCTTATCCATAAGTAAGCCTGCAACACCCTTAGGTGAAACAGTAATGCCTGCCATATTGAGATAAGGTGAAATATTCTTTGTGTCAAGTGCACCGTAAAGTGCCTTAGCAAGTGAAGTGAGGTTAGCGTTTGTAAATACCAAACCGCTTACAACACCCTTAAGATTTGATGCATCAACTACGCCAAAGTTAGTGAGAAGAGCCATAACTGCATCAACTGCACTGTCAAGCTGGGTGATAGCAGATTCAGCATCATAAGAAGAAATACCGTCAGGGTACTTGAACTTTAATGAAGTTCCCTTGTATTTGCTGTAAGCCCAATAAACTTCTGTAGGTGACTGTGTGAAGTCGAGAAGCTTGCCTACAATCTTAAGAAGTCCCATACCGTCAAGCTTACCTGTTTCGATATACTTGATGAGCTTCTTAACGCCTGAGCTTACCTTGTTGTTGCCCATAATCAAACCGATGATTGTGGAAAGGTTATGATTTGTCTTTACAAATTCAACAACATAATCGAGTACGTATACAAGTGTTTGAGCAGGAGTTGTTGTCTTGCCAAGCTTGTTCCAATTAATGTTGTTGAGTTTAATACCTGTCTTTGCAAGAAGGGTATTAATAATAGGAACAATGTTGTTACCTGAAAGAGCATAGCCCTTAACTTTAAGTCCAAGCTCTTGCTTGTCGTTAACTGTGATTAAATCACCGAACGTCTTAGAAACGATACCTTCAAGCAGCGCTGCAAGTGACGGTGATGCGGCACCAAGCTTATCACTCTTAATCTTAAGAATGTTGGCTGCGCCGTTGAGCTCGTTTGCAATAGCCTTAACTGCGCTTGAAACAACAGAAGCAAGTGTAGGAGTTGTTGTATCGTCTAATACAACGCCGATAGCCGACACAAGATTGAGCAATGTTGTTACAGGCTTTTCAAGGAACTTGTCAAGAAGTGAAACTATTGGATTAACAATACCGGTGAATACTTCATCACGGTATGGATTGCTCTTATCTGCAAACTTAGTAGGAGTATCAACTGTGATGCCTGTCTTTTGAGCTATTGTATTAAGAACAGGGTAGAGAGCATTTTCATAAATGCCTGTATCAATAAGAACTACGCCGAGGATAGAGGTGAGAAGTCTGAGTGAGGTTGAAAGACCTGTCATAAATTCATCTCTGTTGCCTGCTGTGATGCCCCAATTAATGCTTACGTTAAGAGTACCGTTGTCATTAACTGCGTCACTCCAACTGTCAAGCTTAGAAAGCTTCTTGCTTGCGTCCTTAATGCCTGTGTCCTTAATTCTTACAGATAATGAGTCAGGAGAAATAAGTCCGTTGACTGCTTCACTGATAAGATTGTATTTTGCTGTTACGTCGGCATTACCATTATTATATGTATAAGAGTATGCATACTTGTCTGTAAGTCCTGCAACAAGTGTTTCGACGAGAGCATAGGTTCTTACTACTACTGTTGTAAGACCTTCGTTTGTGTAGATATCCTTAGGATTAACGTTACCATTTGAATCAGGAGTACGTGCATCCTCGCCATTAAGATAATATAAATAGGTATTAAGTAAATCAATTGTTGCGTTTGATGCATTTGCACCAATGTAATTTGAAAGTAATGAAATTACGCCGACAATAATGTTACTTGTCTTGTTGATTGAATAGCCGTTTACGCTTGAATCCGTAAGGAGAGATGACAATGTTTTATCAAGCTTAGCTATTGTGTCATCAACGTTCTTCATATCGCTGCTCTTATGTGCTGAAATATCAACTGAAGAGTTAGGAGTTGCAACTGCCTGTGTAGTGGCAGGTGATGAATTATTGTTATTGTTGTTATTTTTGTTATTGTTGTTATTTGACTTGAATGAATTGATAAGTGCCTTAACAACGTCAACAAGCTTGCTTACATTAGTAATAAGGAAGTAAGCGTTATCTCTGTCAAGACCTACAAATCCGCTTGATTGCGGTTCAAATGTGAAGCTGTACTTGCTGTCACGTGTAATCTGGAAGATACTGTTGAAAAGGTCTGTAAGAGCACTTGTTTCGGTGAAACCGCCTACTGAATTGAGAAGACCTGTGATAATAGGAAGGTTCTTTTCAAATTCACTGCCCTTAGAGCTTATTACATTGTTTACAAGACCAAGAATAGCGTCAAGCCAATCCTCTACGAATACACCTACAAAGCAGTCAAAAATCTTTGTTGGGTTTGGATTAGCGGCAAAATCCTTGAACTCTGTCATCTTAGAGTTACTTACTGCGCCGTTTGAATCCGTAACAATCTTGCCCTTGTAGCAATATGTCCATGCATCCTTGCTTACACCGTATTTGTCTGCTGCAAGGTTTTCCATAATGTCAAAGAGCTGAGGAATTGCAACCATAATGTTGTTAAGACCTGAGTTGATGACTTTTCCTCCGTCATCATGGCCCTTAACCTGGTCTCTGTACTTAGGAGTGCTAACGTATGTGTCAACTGCAGTAGTGAAGAGGCCTGCAATTTCTGTTACCAATTCATAAAGACCTGCGCCAACCTGTCCGTTTGAAGCTGTGATTGCTTTCTTAAGGATACCCTCAAGGTCGCTGAGCTTAGCATACTTGAGAGCCTTATCGGCAATGTAAATACCTGTAATCTTAGGTACGCCTGCTTCGTATGTGTATTTAACATTGAACTTAGTAGTGCTTGAAACGTTAGCAAGTACATCTGCAAGAGAACCGCTTACGCCATTATAAGAATAGGTATAAGAACCGTCGCTGTTCTTTGTATATGTGATTGCTTTACCGTAGCTGTCTACAACCTTGTCATACTTAAGTACGTAGTTAGGAGTTGCGATAATGTCGCCGGCTGAGAAGTCGGTAGGTGTTTGATAATTGGATGAGAAATCAGAAAGATAACCTGTCTTTTCGTTGCCGTCGTTCCAATAAGTACCGCCGATTTCCTCAAACTTGCCGTCTCTTTGGAGCCAATGCATAAGCTGAGGAAGCATAGCGTTGAGGTCCCAAGCAAGCTGACCGATACCGATGTATGAGCCTGATGATGCATTCATACTTTCAAGCAAACCGTCGCCGACAACGCCATAGAGGAAGCCTTCTTGGTTATTTCTTTGCGAATTGCCGATTTCAGAGAAAAGAATAGGCTCAAGAAGCTCGTTAATTACTACTGTAAGTAAAGGAAGAAGGTTTACGACTGTCTTAATCGGGTCGTTAACAAGATTCTTCCAAACATCGGTAAGAGCGTCCTTAAGATTTACGTTTGTCTTAAGAAGTGACTTAAGCACAGCGTCAACCGCTTTACCGATATCTGTACTTGGGTCAACGATATCGCCGATTGTGTTGTTGAGAATAAGATTTGTAATCTCGGTACCTGCCGAACCTGTAAGGTCAACATTTTTACCGTTGAGAATTTCCTTTTGAGCGTCGGTAAGAATGATACCTGAAGTTTGAGAAGTTTTTTTCTTTACAATATCATCAAGTACGAGTTGAACGTTAAGAAGGAATTTGAAAGAATACTTATAGCTGTATGTATAAGTAGTGTTATCTGTGCCAAGGTCGTTTGTATCAACGCCGAGGTATTCAGATGCAATCTTAGTAACAATGTAGTCGTAAGAAGCTGCAACCCATTCGTTGATTAATGGCTTGCTGTAATTATTTGAATTAGTTACAGAGTCAGACTTAAGTGCATTAATGCCGACACCCGGGTCTGAACGTGAAGCATCAACAAGTGAATTAACAGGCAAGTATTTTGTTTTGTCAATATGTGAACGGTTTTTAGCAAAGCCGCCAAATGAACCTAACAAATTATTGTAATTTGTTGAATTCTTTTTTTGGTTAGCTGCAATAAGAGACCAGAATTCCGAAGTGTAACTGCCTTTAATTGAAGCAGGAACAATGACTGTCTTGTTCTTTTTGTCGGCATATTTATCGTTAAAGGTAACTTCGCCGTCCCTAAAGTAGTTTGTTACAACATTAGTGGTGGCGTTTGCACCGCCGACGCTGGAGAAGAATGCACGCAACTGAGTAAGTTCGTCATCGCTGATGAAGAAACTGTCACCCTCTTGCCAATTTGCATCATATCCTTTTGGAAGCTTAGCATTGATTTCGGAATTAAGCTTGTTGAGGTCAACGCCGTTTCCGTTATTACCGAAACGTACAACCATACCCTTAAGTATATCAGTGTAATACGGAGAAGTGGTTGTGTCGACATTACCGTTCATAAGTGCTTTTTTGCACAAATCGGTCTTAATAGTGTTGCCAACTACATATTCGATATATGACTCGATTTGGTAATCTGTTGTCATGCCCTCTTTTTGTGCAAGAGTCTCGAAAGAAGCATCTTCGGCAACGCCTAATTTAGCGGCAACAGCTTTTCTTGCGATTTCCTTAACAGTGTCATAAACATTGTTTTCGGTGTCGCTTACTGTGAAGCCCTTAAATGTCATAGGAACCTGATAAAGTGATGTGCTGTCAACTGTTTGGTTAAATGTTGCACCGCCGTCGCTTATCAATCTGATAAATTCGCTTGCTGAGATGAAGCTCTGACCGACACCGAAGTCGTAGTAAATAACGTCAGCCAAATCGTTAAGCTTAACGTTGATACCGTATGTTGCATACTTAACGTTAAGTGTGCCCATATAGTTGTTAACAACGGCTTGCTCATCAGCTGTGAGCTTAAAATCAAAGTTCTTCAACTGGTAAAGTGTGGCAGTATCATAAGTGTCACCGATAGCTTCGCCGTTAAGCTTAACTGTTTCAACAGCACCGCTTTTTACAGCTTCGGTATAACGCTTAGCAATTGCTTCTACCTTATCACTGTCTGTACCTTGCTTTATCTTTTGAGCATAAAGGTCGGCTAAATACCAAAGGCTGTTTGTTGAGAACTTGATAGTTTGACCTGCGGCATTGTAGCCTGAAACGGTACGTTCGCTTTCTTTACCGTATAACCATTCGTCAAGCTGATCTCTCGTGTCTTTAGATAAGTCTTTGTTGTCTTTGTACTTTAAGCAAAGGGCAGTAAGTGAAAAATAATCAATTGCGCCCGTTGAACCGCTTAAGTAGTTATAATCTTCAGGATTACCCATACCTTTCTGAATATAACTTGTTACAAAGTCTGACTGGCTTGTCTTTGCAAGTGCGCCGATAAGAGTCGGCTGCAATACGCCGAGTAAATCCTGAAGTGTTGTTTCACTTACGATTTGCTCTTTTTCTTTGGTGGTAAGTTCCGCTGCGGTCTTACCTAACTTTTTAGCACCCTTTTCATAAACAGGCTTGCTTATTGCCTCAATGCCCATGAGAAGGGAAGGCAGCTGGTCTGCCAATTTGTTAAGTGTGTCGAATGCCGAATCGGCGTCAACACTTGTCGTTTTCCAAAGCGGGTTGTCATTACTCTTGGCGAACGCAGTAAATCCAACCGAGCATGTGGTCACGACCATTACTACAGCTAAGAAAAAGCTGAGTATCTTTTTGCTCGTTCTCATATAAATCTCTCTCTCCTTTACATATGATTTACGAACTTGTCGTATGGTAACGCATTTTTTGGATAATGCGCCGAGCAGTATTTGTTCACAGTTTCTACACAAAAAACTGCTTTTTAGGCGCAGGATATCCACACGCGTATTAACAAATACAATATATTTATAACAAATAAAAACTTATAAGTCAATAATTTTATAACATATTTTGAATTTATTGTGAATTTTCACATATTTTTGCATTGATTTTTGACGATAGAGAGTTGCAAAATAGACAATACAACATAAAAAGTCTAACAAACATAATTCGACAGAAAATTGACTGTAAAACGTAATATAATCCATATAAAGTCGGGTAAAATTCTGTTCACTTTGTAAAGGCAAACATCTTTACAAATGTAAATTTTGTGTAAAGTATCACAGCTTTACTTGCGGAAAATCAAGTGTTTTTTGGTGTCAAATTATAAACAAATTGTAAACTTTTAGTTAATAATTTGTGCAAGGTGTCAAAAATAAGTTTGCTTTTTTGGACATTGTTACAAAAATATCATTTGTCGTTTGTCTTTATTGACTTTTTTGTTGCCTTATGTAATAATTATAATGTGTTTAAAGCACATATTGCGCAGTTTTTGGTGCAACGGTTTGGCTTTGCCGACCTTCAGTCTAATTCAGATTGCCTGATGGTCAGAGATTGTGACAGGCTCCCCTGCAATATGTTAACACTTTATTATTCAATTATTTTAAATTTAATGGAGGTAAAAAATGAAAACGAAGGCAAAAAAGTTTTCACATAAGCTTCTGGCATTATTTATGGCAGTGCTTATGGCAGCTTCCTGCTTTACCGGTGCTTTAACTGCTTATGCTGATACTATGAGCAGTGAAAAGACATATGCCGACGAGTCAATCGAATATAACGATTTGGCGTGGGCTATTCTTTCCGATGAACAGGTAGCTACAGCTTTACTTGACTATGCTGATTTGATGCTTTCCGAATACGGTCCGCAGATTGATAAGCTTCTTGAAAACCTTCCATCAAGTATTACCCAGTATATCACATGGGACAGCAACAGCCGTACACTTAAGCTTAATGCTTTTGGTCTTATTAAAAAAGACATTCCGGTACGTACTCACAGTGTTGATGAAATTTTCTATACACTTAGGGGTGTCGCTGATCTTCTTAATCAATACGGTAACTTACTCGGTGATGCCGGCAACCTTAACTTTAAGGCTGTTGCTACTAAGGATTGGAATATCACAAGAGAAACTGCATCTTCAACTGATATTTTAAGAAGCGTAATCGGTATTTTCCAAAACCTTTCTTGCGACTATAACGGCACTGATATTTTAGGCAAGGTGCTTAGAGGTGAATTTACTCTCGGTACTCTCGGTAACGTTGCAAACCTTGACGTATATAAGATTATAGGTAATCTTTTGGGCTTTACAGATACAAAGTATAAAACAAACTTAGTATACAATGTTGCTCAAAACCTTATTTTCCAATATACTAATTGGTATACAGAAGATGAAATTAATAATTTCAAGAACGGTACTGCAACATGGGTTTATGATGACCAGCTTATTAATAAACTTACAACAGAGCTTCTTGATAAGATTAGTGTACTTGTTACATATAATCAAGAATACACAGATGCTGATTCGCAAACAGCAATTCAGGATACATCGGCTACACGTTATTTGAAGATTAAAGCTGAAATGAAGGCAAGCGGTTCTGACTACGCTACTGCAGCTGCAAAGCTTGGTTATGACCCTAACCTTATATATTCAGATGAATTTAAAGATGATGAGGGTAATCCTCTTAACGTTCTTCTTTTTGCTTATGGTGCTCCTGACAAAAACGGTTATGCAACAGAATCAACCACAAAGGTAACACTTAAGGCAACCGATAATCTTTTTGATTTCGGTTACAGAGCTCTTGACCTTGCTTGGGATACAGTTCTCAAGGGTACAGTCAAACTCCTTCACGTAAATGATGGATTTGATAAGGGTCACGGCGCTAACTTTGATAACAACTATTATTATTTCTTCGACCAAAAGGGCGAGTGGAATGATAATGATGTTGCTGCAAACTATGCACAGCCTAAGCTCGATCAATGGGCAAATGCAGTATATAAGGATTATAAGTTTGATTCTGCAAAGGATTTCCTTGCTTATGTTAAGAAGACGGTAACTTATGATCGTACAGCTGCCGAGGACTCAACAGGTTCTTGGAAAGATATTGACGCAACGAGACTTTTCGCTAAGTTAAGATACAGCCCACTTGCTGATTACGGATTTAAAGTAACAACAGGTCCTATCAATCTTTACTTTGCAGAAACAGGTACTCCAAACCTCGATAAGTTCTTTAGCGAAAGCTATTCAAAGTACAGCTCAATGGTAGCAGGCTTTAATGACGCACTTGTTGCAGCAGTTAAGGACTTGTTCCCACAGAGCGGCAATGTTATCGGCACACGTCCTGAAATGACAACAACCGGTGATTTTGCAACTATTGACGCAGCAGCAATTAAGTCAATCGTTTCAACACTTGTTGGCAACGCTTGCAAGATGGTTCAGTACACAGCAGACGCTACAGACGCTAACATTCTTAAAGCTTTCTACGCAAAGAACGGCGCCAGCGCTGCTCTTACAGAGAAGAATCTTGAAGAAGCAATGATTCCTATGCTCGTTGCTTGTATCGGTCAGGTAAATCTTGGCTCAGGCAAGCTTGAGAAAATTATCCATCCTTCTGATTGGGACGGATGTAAGGATGCAGAAGCAGTAGCTTATGTATGCCTTAAGGAGTATTTATCATACTCAATGCCTAACAAGGATTATTCAAAGCTTGTAAAGATTGGCAGCGACGGAACAATCAATGCAACACTTGAAGGCACAATTCTTCCAATGGCTCGTGACGCAGTTGCTTATGTAATTGAGGCTTACGTTCCTCTTGAGGACGAAAACGGCAATACTTGGAAGACAGAGTCAGCAGCTGTTGATTCTAAAACAACACTCTTTGACCTTCTTAATTCTGTAGTTTGCTACTACGGTGGCGACCATGCAATGGAGAAGGCTGTAAATAAGGGCGAAAGAGCTATGGGCGTAGGTGCTCTCCTCGGTATTTGTGATGAAAACGGCAACAGCCTTATCACAACAAAGAATACTCTTTGGGAAAACATTAATGCAATAGCTAATAAGCTTATGCCTGCTCTCGGTACACTTCAGGGTACAGGTTATGCTAAATTCAATTCAGAGGAACTTATTTGGAACAACATTGTTCTTTCATTCCTTGATATTGGTAAAGAAAATTCAAAGACAGGTCTTTGCGGCGTATCTAACTTCCTTAACCAGTTATTTACAATCGTTTCTGCAGAGCCTATCCAAAAGACTTCAATCGTCGTAACAATTTATGATTTACTTAAGGATCTCATTAACGGATTGTTTGGCGCACGTTACAGCGGACAGAGCTTTAAGACAGTCGTTCCTGATGCTACAAGTGCTCATCCGTTTGATGATTTCTTCCAGGTTAAGGTACTCGCAGGTACAAGCAAGAGCTTGGGTGCATTCCAAAAGCTTATCTGTAACTTTGTAGAGTTCGGCGGATACGGTACAAACGGTCCTAAGACCTACTCTGATTCTATTATCAGAGGTATCTGTTTCGCAGTACAGGCAGTTAACAGCTTCCTTCCTAATGCATTGACTACACTTGGTCAGCATCAGCTCAAGATGGCTACTGCTTCATTCGGTTCTAACACCGTAACAGGCTGTACTTCAGGTGAACCTTATGATGATGTACTTACTGTTACAAACAACTCGGTAGGTATCAATGCATCGTACATCAAGGACGGCAAGGCTACTCAGCTTTCACGTTACTATGTAAAGATTACAAGCGTGCTTCAATATGATGTTTATAATCCGGAAACTCCTGAGGAATTATCTTTCCCTGAAACTCCTATTGAGCCGGGTAAGAATGCTGAACTTAATATTTCAGTTCCGTTCGAAGTTTCAGGTTCTGATACAACAAACACATGCCGTGTTGTTGTAAATTATGATATCGTTGATGATCAGGGCAATGTTCTTTATGGAGGCAATACTGTAACAGCTTATAAGCTTCTTACAAGTGAAGTAAGCTTCAGAAATGCTCTTTATGATGCTGATTATAACTTCAACTCTACATTCCAGCAGACAGACGGCACTGACAGAGAAGAAAACGGTGTAACCGTTCATTCTCTTACAGGTATCGGCGGTAATATCTCTGCAAACTATCCCGAAAAGATGGTTATCGCTTCTAACAAGCTTAACGAAATCGCTCAGTATTCATTCTTTATGAAGGGCGGCAGTAAGGAAAAGAGCATTGACGGTGTATTCTTCTTTGACAGAAAATCCGGCTATGAATCAAATAACCTTACTACTGCAGCTAAGGCATTCGATGATTCTAATTTAACAACAGTAGATATCGGCGAAAATAACGCTATTGCTCGTTGGGATAAGTCAACAGGTGATCTTCTTAAGATTGGTATGTATGACTATCGTGTAGAAACATCTGCAGGCTCAGGCGAATTCGGCGAATGGCAGCGTAACCGTACAAACGGTTCTACAGGTAGCGGCCTTGGTGCTGTTGACTACTACAGAGGTTATACTTCTGAGGAAATCGGTAACATTTCAAAGCAAAATGAGGGCAAGGAGATTGAAACAAGAACTCACGTTGCATTCACTCTTCAGGAAGCACTTGATGCTAAGATTATTGCCGGTTACCATATCAATGAAAGCGGTATTTATGATACAATGTATCTTAAGACCGGTGGTAAATATAACTATGATAACATCTTTAATATGGTTACACTCGGTACCGGTATTGATGCTATCTATATAAATACCTCAAAGCAAACATTTGGTTCAAATGCTGTTAATAACTACAGACCGTTTGGTTTCGACGGTGAGGCTACTGTTAAGACCGGCACTTATGATGTTAATGTTAACTTCTATAATTCAGGTTCTTATAAGACAGGCAGCTTCCAGCTTGTTATCGGTGAAAGCGGTTCAGCCGGCTCACTTGATAAGAACTATAAAGAACTTGCCAATATCATGGCTAACTATAAAACATCCGACTTCAAAGAGGATGCATCTATCGGTTCAGTTTATGATTTGGCTAAGGATGCTCTTATGAATGTACTTAGCGTTCAGTCAGCTCCTTACACTGCTGAATCAGCTCTTACTCAGTCAGATAAAACAGAGTATGCAGTTAAAACTTCAGTTACAACTTCCGCAACAGGCGATCGTGCATACGTTCCTTACTCAACCTCTAACGAAACAGTAACATTTACTGTAAAGGGTACTCAGGTAAGCTACACAATCCCTGAATCGGTTAAAGCAACTGCTTATGTCGGCGGCACAGTAGACAGTACAGGTGCAACCAGCGGCGGCGTAAAGGGAATTTACTATTCCGATGAGAAATGTACAATGCCTATTTACTCACCAAAGCCGCTTACATCATCAGATGTTAAGAATGGCAAGGATGCTGCATTGGCTAATGTAACACTCGGTCAGGACGGTAACTATTACCTTACTAACTCAGTTAAGTATGCTACAAAATGGGATCTCGATACATATCCTGGCGGCCCATGGCAGAAACCGACAACTACTCAGGCTACAAACAAAGATAACGAGCCTCTTTATAATCAGGTTCAATATGTATACAGAAATGCTGAAGGTAAGAAGTGCAACTCAGGCGATAATTGGGCATGTAAGTTCCCATCAGCTGAGTATCAGCTCATTCCTAACTCAGGCGAGATGGATTCAGTAGATAATCGTGGTATTGCTACTCAGGCTAATGACAGACTTGAATATGTTCTTAGCGTAGTTAAGTCTCACCTTATCAGCTCATCATCAACACTCTACAATGAGATTTCTGAGCTTAGAAATGGTCTTGAAGAAATTAACTTTGATATTCTTACATATAATAAGATGGTAGAATATGCAAAGAAGGCTGAACAGCAGTATACAGTTGACGTTGATTACGTTGACGCAACAACAGGTAAGACTGTTGAAAGAAACGGTATGTCTTATGTTGACGCTGCTAAGCTTATGAATGACCTCAAGAATGCAGGTACTAAGTTTACTTATACCACAGCTTCTGAAGTATCTTCTGTTCAGGCAAAAGAATACGTTAAACTCTTTAACATATTCGCTTCTGCAGTTATTGAACGTGGTTACCAGGGCAAGCAGCTTGAAAGTGAAATCAAGTGCGCATCGGGTAATGCTTACTCAATGCTCAAGGCAACACCTGCTACATACAATGAAGACGGTACAGTTGCTACTGAAGCAACCGTATCTAAGAATGGCGTAGCAGCTAACCCACGCTTTGGTTCATTTGATGCAACAGGTAAGCTTGTTAACGAAGGCGCAACAAAGTACTCATCAGCATCTTGGAACAGATACGTGAGAGCTCTTGCTGCCGCAGTTGACCTTGCTAACTATGGTAACGGTTCTTATAAGTATAAGAATTCCGGCACATTCAATATCAATGACCGTAAGAACTATGACGCTCAGCTTGCTAAGATTTACAATGTTGACACTGAACTTCAGGCAGCTGAAATCGGTCTTACCGAATTCGAGAGCTGTGAGCTTACTGTAACTCCTGTTGCAGGTGCTAAAGTAACAATCGACGGCGTTGCTTACTCAGGTCCTGTAGCTGTAGAAAAAGGTCAGGTTGTTTCAATCAATGTAACAGCAGAGGAAGGTTATACTCTTAAACCTGAACTTACTGTTAACGGCGACAAACTTACATTTGACGATACAGCAACAGCATTCCCGTATAAGCTTACTGTTACAGGCAATACTACAATCGTTCCTTCGGTTGAGTCATTGGCTCCGTCAACTCATAATGTTACTGCTTCACTTGTTGTAGCAACATCCGCAAATGGTGCTACTAACAATAAGGGCGTAAACGGAACATATAAAGTAACTGTTTATGATGAAGCTAACGGCGTTGTTCTTGAAAAGCCATTTGACCTTACCACTGATGCAAACGAGATTAGTCTTGACCTTGCACCGGGCACATATACAGCAACAATTACTTCTGAATTTGCTCTTGCACGTACAGTAAGCATTGTTGTTGGTGACGCTGATATTGCAGGTCCTGCAATTGCAATGATTGTTTGTGACTATAATAAGGATGGTAATGTAACCGGTACAGATGCAACTTCGGTTTATGCAGCCGCTTCTAAGGCTATTGATCTTCGTTATGACCTTAACGGTGACGGCTCGGTAACCGGTACAGATGCTACAACCGTCTTTGCTCTTGCATCTTCAACTATTGCACTTCCTACTGTTACTATTAAGTAATAATCGTTTCTATACTTCTTAGGGGCGAAAGTCCCTAAGAAGTTTTACTTGAAAATTACGATAACTTGTGTTATCATTTAATTAAGCAGAGCTATGGCTTTGCTTTGTCTTGATATATTCGGCTTTTGCCGTTTATATACTATGCCCGCTTTGGGCGGGGAGGCTATGGGCAGTTTCGTTTAGTAAATATTTAATGTTTCACGGTGTTTGGCTTTTGCCAAAGTTGCTTGGTTTCATATTTTTATGTTTTCTGACCGATTTTGTCTTTGCCCTTCACGGCGATTCTGCTTCTCCCCAAATTAAGCGAATTTTTTTAACAAGGAGGTAACACCAATGAATACAATTGCAAAAAAACGAGTAGGTGTTATTTTCGGTACACTTGCGTTTTTGGTTTTTGTTGCGCTTGTTGTGTGCCTTCCTCGTACTTCGTATGCTGCTGCGCTCGGAACGGAGAGCCCGAACGTTTATTGCACATACACAGATTCTAACGGCAAACAATACGACGGTGATAAGTTACCTGCCGGTACATACGACGTCAGCTTTTATTTAGAGGGCGTTACCGAGTTATCGGTTGTGCAGGTTACATCAACCTATTCTTCGGATGTATCGGTGCAGAGTGAGCCTAAGACTCTTCTTTCTGATAAGGTTGCCGGCGTATCTTCGATGGGAACCGTAACAAATGATTCTAATTTGGTATTCGGCTTTGTTTCAGATGCTGACACTTGTTCATCTGTAACAAAGGACGGCACGTTGCTTGCAACCTTCTCGGTTACTTTTGCAAAGGATTGTGACGCCGCTGATGTTATTTCAGTTTCAACAGACCCAAATAAGACTTTCATTATGGTTAATTATAATGACGGATTTGGCAATGAGTATGCTCTTGTTAAAGAATTTGCCGATTATCCCGGTTCTCTATATTTAATGACCTGTGACGTTTCACCGTCAACCGGTCATAGCGTAAACGGCTCGCTTGTTATTATGACAGATGCGAAAGGCAATACTGCCAACAGTCCTGTTTACGGCGAATATACTGTTAACGTATATTCCGATTCAGCTCGTACCGAGCTTGTCGGTACAACCACATCATCACTTAAAGATGGTGTAAACGCTTTCTCTATTGATTCGTTAAAGGACGGAACCTACTATCTTTCAATCTCGTCTGATTATGCAATAACTCGTAATGACGTTACCGTTATCGTAAACGGTGCCGATATTACTAATGCGGTTATTCCTATGATGGCATGTGATTTTAATAAGGATGGTATAATTACAGCCACCGACGCAACAAGTGTATATCTTTTTGCTTCAAAGCAGACGGATTTAAATTATGACCTTAACGGTGACAGTTTAGTAACCGGTACAGATGCTACAACTGTTTATGTTTGTGCATCAGGTTCCAATTACTATAACGGATTAGAGATAAAGTGATTTTTTCAAAATAAATAAAGGGGATTTCTAAGTGAAAAAGACATTTAGAAAAGCAATAGCTGTTCTTCTTGCAGTTCTTATGGTTGCATTCTCCGTTCCGTTTTCTGCGTTAGCTGCCACTAATGGTGTAGCTGATATGTTCGGTTCAACAGATTATACTGTTACTCAGAACAGAAAATGGTGGGTTGATGATGGCGTAGATACAAGCCTTTCAAAGCTTCAGTCAACTCCTGAATATCGTGGCTATGCTAATGATGACGTTAGTGGTGGTTCGGTAGATTTCGGTGGTGAAATCGTAGATTATGCGAACAATGGGCTCGAAGACCATCGTAATGACTATAAGCCTGTAGTTGCTGCAACAGTTTCCAACTTGGGTTCAAAACAAGAAGCTGAAGCTGCCATAGCAGACGGTACATTCGCTAAATACAACAAGCAGTACATTAACCAATATTATGGCGTAAATGCTGCACATACTTATGAGGCTGTTAAAGCAGCAGGTAATATTGTAAACCCTGCTCATGTTAAAGCAGGTCAGCGTATTGCTATTACAGTTGAAATCGGCGGATTTGATGTTGTCCAATCAGGTCAGTTCAAAGGTAAATTCAACAATGAATATCTTCAGGCGTCCACTCCGGGAACTCTTACTAAGGCACGTGATAATTGGAAAATTAATACAGGTGACAAGGGCGCAATTAAAAACGGTACTGCATTCTATTCAGATGCAATGCAGTTTAATAGTTCAAGGTATAATAATGATGAAGGTATATTTTATGGTGCTATTACAGGCGTAGCAGCCGGAAACGGTCAGCAGACAACTTCCAACTACATTGGAGTTGGTCTTGATGGCACACCAAAATTCGGTAAGTACGGTATGGTTTGCTATACTTATGCATTCGAAGTAATTAAGGATTGCGACCTTTCCGAAGTTTTTACATTTAATACCGATATTGCAGGTACAGAATTTGAGCCTTACTACAGAGCTTCACTCGACGGTACAGGCGAACCTTCATGTAATGCTGCAAATCCTGAATTGTTCCTTATTACAGGTGACGATACAAAAAGTACTTTTGCTAACTGGGCATTAATTTGGACAGATTATGCAAAGGATTCAACACCTGAAACTAAGACTTATACTATTACATTTAATGACATCAACGGCAAGACTGTTGATACGCAGACAGTTAAAGAAGGCGAAACTCCAACAGTTCCTTCAACAAATACTGCTGCAACTGTAAATTATAAGAGCGATAATAAGCACGAAGTAACAACTTACTCATGGCCTGAAGTATCAGCTGCTACTGCAGATACTACTTACACTGAGGTTGCTACTAAAGCTGAGGAAAATTGTAACATTACTTATGCAGAGACAAGTAAGCATACACTTGTTTCAGGTACTGTTCTTACAGGAACATGTACTGTATGCAAACATGTAGATACTCAGACTAAAGACGATAAGCTTGACGGTACAGCTTACTATGCTGCACTTGATGCTGCAAAGGCAGTTGACGGTTCTAAGTACACAGCTGAATCTTATGCTAAGGTAACAGCTGCTCTTGAAACTTATGCTCAGGCTAAGGTTGAAGCTTATACAGATCAGGCACAGGTAACTGCTGCTGCTACTGCTCTTGAAAATGCAGTTAAGGGTCTTGAGGCTCTTCCGACATCAGATGTTTATACTTACACATTCGTTGGCGGTAAAACTCAGACTGTAACAGTTGATAAGGGTGCTGCTCCTACAGCTCCTGCTAACACAGCTGCTACAACAGTTGATAACAACGACGGTACTCATACAGTAACAACTTACACTTGGGAAAAGACAGGCGAATTCACATTTGCTGAAAAGGCAACTGCTGATACTAAGGATTGTACTTACGGTGAATACACAACTGTAACTCCTTCTACAATTGTTAAGGCAGGTACTGAAAAGGCTACATGCTCAGTATGCGGTCACGAAAATGTAAGAGACCTTGCTAAGCTTGACGGTACAGCTTACTATGCTGCACTTGATGCTGCAAAGGCAGTTGACGGTTCTAAGTACACAGCTGAATCTTATGCTAAGGTAACAGCTGCTCTTGAAGCTAACGCTAAGGATACTGTTGAAGCTTATACAGATCAGGCACAGGTAACTGCTGCTGCAACTGCTCTTGAAGATGCAGTTAAGGGTCTTGTTCTTGTTGAGGTTTATACAATCACATTTACAAACGCTGCAGGCACTGTAGTTGATACTCAGAAGCTTGCTGCAGGCGCTACTCCTGTAGCTCCAAAGACAAATACTGCTGATACAACTGCTACACCGGCAGGTAATAAACAGCACAGCCATACAACTTATAGCTGGCCGGCAGTTTCTGCTGTAACAGCAAACGCTAACTATGACGAAGTTGCTAATGTTGTAACAGAAGATTGCACAAAGGGTAAACCTGTTGTAACAGAGCCTACACTTGATAAGCCGGGCTCAGAAGTTACAAGCTGTACAATTTGCGGTCAGGTTCTCGAAACTAAGGTTCTTCCTCAGCTTAAGGGTTATGATATCACAGTTACTAAGACTGCTTACGGTACAACAACTCTTAACAGCGAGGACGCAACAAACGGTAAGACTACTAAGGTTATTGCTAACTCAACTGTAACTCTTACAGCTCAGGCTAATAAGGGTGCAGAGTTCGTAGGTTGGAAGGTTGCTAACAAGCTCGTTTCAACTAACGAAACATATTCATTCACAGCAGTTGCTGATACAGAGGTAACTCCTGTATTTACAGAAACAGCTGAATCAACATTCGTAGTTGTATTCATTGATATGTACGGTAACGTTGTATCAACTCAGGAAGTAACAAGCGGTGCAAACATTAAGGTTCCTGCAACTGCTCCTATCTATCCTGGTTATACATTCAAGGGCTGGGCTCTTACAAACGATGAGATTACCGCTCTTACAGAAGGTAAGACCATCAGAGCTATCTATGAGAAGGATGCTACTCAGACTTACACAGTTAAGGCTGCAGGCGCAACAATCACAGTTAACGGCACTGACTACACTGGCAAGGCTGAAAATGTTGCATACGACGCTAAGGTAACAGTTACTAAGGCAGGCGCAACATCATGGACAGTAAACGGCGCAACAGTTGGTTACGGTGAATCATACTCATTCTTCTGTGCTTCGGATATCGAACTCACAGCAGTTACAAAGGCTGATGACACTTCTAAGACTCAGGTTGCTATCGTTTCAACAACTCGTCCTTCAGCTACAGATTGTGACATTCTCTTTGTTGCAACACGTACTGTTGCTGATAATGAGACAGTAGTTAGCCAGGGCTTCGTATACGGTAAGAATGTAACAGCTTCTGACCTTGCACTTGAAAACGTTGGCAATACCGCATCAGGTACAAATCCTGGTAAGGTTAGAGTTATTTATAACAACACCAACGCTTCACAGCTTGGTTTGAACTACGGTCTTACTGCAAAGACAGGCGTTGCCGGCGCAAGAGCATTCGTAGTTACTAAGGATGCAGATGGTAATGTTCATACTTACTATTCAGAACCATCACTTTACGACTATAATGCTTAATTAACACAATTTAGCAAAGCTTTCACCTCTGCCTTAAGGGGTGGAGGCGAGCTTTGATAAATTAAGGAGGACACACCTAATGAAAGAGCTTTATACAAAGCCGGTGTCAGAGGTTAATGAATTTTCTCAGACAGCTGATGTTATTACTACATCCGGTGGTACTGACTGGGGCTTCGGTGGAAAAGACTAATCTGACACTTTGATTAAAGCATTTGGAGACGGCAGAAATGCCGTCTCTTTTTGCGTTTAAAAGAGCCTTGAATAAAAAAATAAACTAAATATTAATCATTCCCGAATATGACATTTTACCTTTATTTGTATATTGACAAATAATTAACAAACATATAAAATGATATTGTAATTTATGACATACGACGTATATTTAGAGGGAGAATACTATGTCAAATAAGGAGTATGAATACAAATTCGATACTGTCAAGCCGCCTGAGGATAGGGTGTACGATGACAGAGTGATGCATTATTATGAAAATCATTCAAACGAGCCTGCACGTCCTTTGATTTTGGCACTCGGCAAGCATATTACAGACAGAGTTTTGTATAAATTACCGTGGCTTCCAAAGGTAGGCAAAGAGCTTACCGTTAACGACCCTGAGTATTGGGGTCTTGCTTCGATTGTAACAGACGAGATGGCAGAGGTTGCCCTTAAGATGAAGGTACACAAGGGTATGAAGCTTAAGCAAATTATGAAAGCTACGGGCAAAAGTGCCGCTTACCTTGAGCCGCTTCTTAAGGAAATGGCAAATGTAGGTCTTGTTGAATTTAATTGGGAAAATCCGGAGCATGAAAAGCAATATATGCTTCCTATGTTTGTTCCCGGAAGCGCAGAATTTTTTAATATGAAATGGGATAATATTTGTGAGCATCCGCAGGTTGCAAATTTCTTTGAGCGAATGACTCAACTTCCACTTGAAGCAATTACGCCGATGGTGCCTCCGGGAGGCGCCGGAATAGGTATGCACGTTATCCCTGTTGAAAAGGCAATTTCAATGGAAAATCAGTCTGCTGATGTGGAACATATTTCTCATTGGCTTGATAAATATGACGGCAAATATGCGGCAGGTCCGTGTTCGTGCCGTTATAGCCGTGCAATGTGCGGCGAAGGCTGTGCCGATGACCCTGAGGATTGGTGTATCGGTGTCGGCGATATGGCGGATTACCTTGTTGAAACAAATAAGGGCCACTATATCACACGTGAAAAGGTTATGGAAATTCTTCAGCGTGCCGAGGATAACGGTTTTGTTCACCAAATTACTAATATCGACGGTGAAAATAAAATTTTTGCTATCTGTAATTGCCAGGTAAAGGTATGCAATGCGCTTCGTACCTCACAACTTTTCAATACGCCTAATATGTCACGCTCGGCGTATGTGGCTAAGGTTGAGGCTAAGGATTGCGTAGCCTGCGGCAAGTGTGTTGAATTTTGCCCTGCCGGTGCCGTTAAGCTCGGTCAAAAGCTTTGCAAAAAAGACGGCTCTGCTGTTACATATCCTAAGCAAGAACTTCCCGACGCAGTTAAATGGGGCAAGGAAAAATGGTCGCCTGATTATAGAGATAAAAACAGAATTAATTGCTACGATACAGGTACGGCGCCTTGCAAGACTGCCTGCCCCGCTCATATCGCAGTTCAAGGCTATCTTAAAATGGCGGCTCAGGGTAGATATACCGATGCTTTGGCTCTTATTAAAAAGGATAACCCTTTCCCTGCAGTTTGCGGCAGAGTTTGTAATAAGAGATGCGAGGAAGCTTGCACAAGAGCAACTCTTGATGAAGCGGTTGCTATTGATGACGTTAAGCGCTTTATCGCTCAAAAGGACCTTGACAGTAAAACGAGATATATTCCTAAAAAAGTAATACCTTCAAATAGGGGCGAGTTTAAAAATAAAATTGCCATTATCGGCGGCGGACCGGCAGGCCTTTCCTGCGCATATTATCTTGCACTTACGGGATACAGACCTACAGTGTTTGAAAAGAATGAAAAACCCGGCGGTATGCTTACTTACGGTATCCCGTCATATAAGCTTGAAAAGGATGTTGTTGAGGCGGAGATTGACATTATTCGTGCGCTTGGTGTTGAGATTAAATGCGGCGTAGAGGTCGGTAAGGATATCACTCTTGACGAACTTCGCAAGGATGGATATGAGGCATTTTATATTGCTATCGGCTGTCAAGGTTCAAGAAAATCGGGGGTTGACGGCGAAGACGCAGACGGTGTTATGAGCGCTGTTGATATTCTCCACGAGATTGCCGAAAATCACGACCTTGACCTTAAAGGCAATAAAACCGTTGTTATCGGCGGTGGTAATGTTGCCGTTGATGTTGCACGTTCGACTAAGCGTTGCGGCGCTGATGTTTTGGGTATGTTCTGCCTTGAAAGCAGAGAGGAAATGCCTGCGAGCGAAGAGGAAATTTTTGAAACCGAGGACGAGGGTATTCAAATAAACAACGGCTGGGGCGTTAAGGAAATTCTTGTAGAAAACGGCAAGGTGACAGGCGTTGTGCTTAAAAAATGCACAAGTGTTAAGGATGCAGACGGCAAATTTAACCCTCAGTATGACGAAAATGATACTCAAACAATTGAATGTGACCGTATTTATCTTTCAATCGGTCAGTCAATTGAATGGGGTAATCTTATCGACGGTGAGGCGGTAGAACTTGGCAGAGGTAACGCTCCTCAGGCAGACTGTCTTACTTATCAAACAGCTCAAAATGATATTTTCGTCGGCGGAGACGTTTACACAGGCCCTCGCTTTGCCATTGACGCTATTGCTGCCGGCAGAGAGGGTGCAGAGTCAATCCATAGGTTTGTTCATTTCAACGCAAGCCTTACTGTCGGCAGAAACAGACGTGATTTCATAATGCTTGATAAGAACGATATCCTTGTTGACAGTTACGATAATTCCTCACGTCAAATCCCAAATATTAATAAGAAAATTGACGCTAAATCTTCGTTTAAGGATGCTCATCTTCCTCTTACAGAGGAACAGGTTAAAAAAGAAACTGCACGATGTCTTGGTTGCGGTGCATCCGTTGTTGACGAAAATAAGTGCATAGGCTGCGGAATTTGTACTACCAAGTGCGAATTTGATGCAATTCATCTTTTTAGAGATAATCCCGAATGTAGCACAATGGTTAATTCAGATGACAAGATGAAAGCAATTTTGCCTTATATGATTAAGCGTAATTTCAAGATTAAAAAAGCTCAAAAGGCTAAAAAGGATTAATTATGCATGAACTTGGTATAGTTTTTCATATCATTAACGAAATTGAAGATGTAGGCAAGGAAAATGAGCTTAAAACGGTATCGTCTGTTACGGTTGAAATAGGCGAGGTTTCGGGTGTGCTCCACGATTATCTTGAGGATTGTTGGAAATGGGCTTGCTCAAAGAGTGAGCTTATGAATGGGGCAGAACTTAAGGTAGAAGTTATCCCGGCAGTAACGTATTGCGAAAGCTGCAAGGGCGAATACAAAACCGTAGAGTATGGTAAAATTTGCCCTTACTGTCAAAGCGAAAAAACCTATCTTCTTTCGGGTAATGAAATTATGATAAAGGAAATTGAGGCACGGTAGCATATTAATGCACTCTGTCTTGATGATATGATTTTTATTTAACTTTTTTTAGAGGAGGAAAATGACAATGTTATTCCAAATTTACGGCGACATGGCCGGCTGGCAACTTCTCGGCTGGGTAATGGTCTTTGTCGGTCTCGTCGTTATGAATGAAATTGCAAGGCGAACAAAAGTAGGCGGAATTTTTTGTTTCTTTGTTTTACCGGCAGCACTGACGGTATATTTCATTGCAATTTATATCGGTGCGGCTAAGGGAGCCGATTGGGCACTTCAAAATGATACCTATGTTCATATGAACAGCTGGTTCCATTATGCAAAGCTTTATGCGGCAACAGCAGGTTGTATCGGCTTTATGATGCTTAAGTATAAATGGGGCATCGGCAAAAAAGATTGGTTTAAGGTGTTCCCGTTTGCAATTGTCGCTATCAACATTCTTATCGCAGTCGGTTCTGACTTTGAGTCGGCAATTAAGGGCGGCATTTCAGGCGGCTGGTGGCTTTCGTCTGAAAATGTATGGCTTTATGGCGGCTGGTGGAACTGGGTGAACGGTATCGCCGGTATTATAAATATTTTCTGTATGACAGGTTGGTGGGGTATCTATTCCTCAAAGAATAAGCAGGATATGCTGTGGCCTGATATGACATGGTGCTACATTTTGGCTTATGACCTTTGGAACTTCGAATATACTTATAATAATCTCCCTACTCACTCTTGGTATTGCGGCCTTGCACTTCTTCTTGCTCCTACATTTGCAAATGCATTTTGGAATAAGGGCGGTTGGATTCAAAACAGAGCCAATACTCTTGCACTCTGGTGTATGTTTGCTCAGGTATTTCCTCTTTTCCAAGACAAGAGCCGTTTCTCGGTTCTTACATCCGTTTATGCAGACGGATATATGGACCCTACAGTTCCGCCGACAAACGCAGACCCTACAATGCAAGGTGTAATTGCCATTATTGCTCTTGTGGCTAATGTTTGTGTATTTGCTTCTATTATTAAGCGTGCAAAGGAACAAAAGAAAAATCCTTATAAAAACGAAATATTTACTGACCAAAAAGATTATAAGCTTGCACTTGAAAGAGCAGCCGAAAGGGCTCGCAAAGCAGCTTAATCTTCATAAAAATTCAAAAAAACAACGCCGTCGATTATTCGACGGCGTTTCAAATTATTGATGAAGCGGATAAACCGTGCCTCGTCATCGCTGACTCCGTATCATTCAAAATAAATTTCTTAATATTTTTATGAAATTTATT
>ERZ1034952.949-NODE-949-length-25381-cov-29.982706_pt1 | contig 25381 bp, 23 predicted proteins | sample MGYA00520625_ERZ1034952 | MGnify/ENA primary metagenome ERZ1034952 (study PRJEB33766, sample SAMN09781773) | gut metagenome | biome: gut microbiome | host: Homo sapiens | place: Madagascar | study: EMG produced TPA metagenomics assembly of the PRJNA485056 data... | reverse complement strand
CGGCTAACGGCCGCCGAGGGTGACCTTAGGGAAAGTGCAACAGAGATATACCGCCTATACCAAGTATAGGTAAGGGTGGAAAGGCGAGGTAAGAGCTCACCGAGGGAGTGGAGACATTCCCTGCCATGTAAACCCTATTCGCTGCAACATCGACTGAAGGGTTGTTTGCTCGACACATAACTTCGAAGGATGGCTCGATTGCAAAAGCAATTTTGCAACTAGATAGATAATTGCCCATGACAGAACTCGGCTTACTGTCAACTCGCTCATTTTGTATTAAGAGGGTAAAAAAATGCTTGTAAATATGAGTAAGCTTTTGGCTGACGCTCAAAAGGGTAACTATGCAGTAGGCTCATTTTCAGTTGCAAATATGGAAATGGTGCTTGGTGTTCTCAAAGCAGCAAAAGAACTTAAAGCGCCTGTTATTTTGCAAATAGCGGAAGTAAGATTAAAGCAAAGTCCGCTTGAAATTATAGGTCCGCTTATGGTTGCCGCCGCAAAGAGTGCAGGCACTCCGGTTGCAGTTCACTTCGACCACGGCAAAACGATTGAAAAAATCACTCAGGCGCTTGAACTTGGCTTTACGTCTGTTATGTTTGACGGCTCGCATTTGCCGCTTGATGAAAATATCAAAACTACAAAAGAAGTTATTGCACTTGCTAAAAAGTACGGTGCAGACGTTGAAGCTGAAATCGGATGCGTAGGCGGTTCGGAGGACGGAAGCGAAGATATTGCAATCAATTGTACCAAGCCGGAGGACGCAGTAAGGTTTGAAAACGAAACAGGCGTTGACGCACTTGCAATTGCTATCGGAAATGCGCACGGCAATTACAAAAGCACTCCCAAACTTAGGTTTGATATTCTTGAACAAGTGGAGAAAAACACTGAATTGCCGCTTGTGCTTCACGGCGGAACGGGAATTACTCCTGATGATTTTGTGCGTTGCTCGCATACAGGCATTAAAAAAATAAATATTGCAACCGCCACGTTTGACAGCGTTGAGCATACGGTTAAAGACGCTTATAAAAACGATAAAATAAGCGGATATTATGATTTGCAGGCTGCCGAGGTTGAGGGTGCTTATCAAAACGCAAAGCGCCACATATTAATTTTCGGCACTGACAATAAGGCTTAATATTATTTTTTTATATATGAGAGGTAAAATTTATGAATTACGTAGAATTTGATATGTCAAAGCCGCTTGATTTTATTCCAATCGGCAGAATCGCTATCGACTTTAATCCTACCGATATGTATATGCCGCTTAGCGAGTCGTCAAATTTTAACAAATATGTTGGCGGTTCTCCTGCCAATATTGCTGTAGGTCTTGCAAGGCTCGGCTGTAAGGTTGGCTTTTGCGGCTGCGTAAGCAATGACCAATTCGGTGACTTTGTTGTAAACTATTTTGAAAAAGAGGGCATTGATACAAGCCACGTGACAAGAGCTAAAAACGGCGAATGCATAGGACTTACATTTACCGAAATTCTTTCTAAAGAAAAATCATCAATACTTATGTATCGTGACAATGTAGCTGATTTTTGTATAGCACCGGAAGATATTGACGAAAAATACATTGCATCTGCAAAGGCAATTGTTATCAGCGGTACTGCTTTGGCTCAATCTCCGTCAAGAGAGGCTTGCCTTAAAGCTATGATGCTTGCTAAAAAGAACAATGTTCGCATTGTTTTTGATATTGATTACAGAGAATACACTTGGAAATCAAAAGACGAAATTGCTGTTTACTACAGCCTTGTTGCTCAAAATGCAGATATCATTATGGGTTCAAGAGAAGAATTTGATTTAACTGAGGGTATCGTAGGCGTTAAGGAAAGCGACCCTGAATCTGCTAAATATTGGCAATCATTCGGCGCAGCAATTTGCGTAATCAAGCATGGCAAGGAAGGCTCAACCGCTTACACAAACGACGGCAAATTCTATTCAATCAAACCGTTCCCTGCCGTTAAACTTAAGGGCTTTGGCGGCGGCGACGGATACGGCTCATCGTTCCTTTACAGTCTTCTTAAAGGCAAGGAAATTATTGAATGCCTTGAATTCGGCTCTGCTTCAGCTTCAATTCTTATTTCTGCTCACTCCTGTTCTGATGCTATGCCAAGCGCCGCTCAGGTGGAAGCATTCATTAAGAAAAGCAAGGAAGAATACGGCGAAATGGTAGCAAGAGTATAATATTGTTTATATAAAATTCACAGCGGGCGAATTGTTTTCGTCCGCTTAGTATATGTATTTAACTTAAGGATTTCTATTATGGAATTAAATGAAAAAATAAGAGAAAAGCAGATGAGTGAAAACTTCATACTCGGCATAATGTTGGCTCTGACAGGGGGATTTCTTGATGCTTATACATACATTACCCGTGGCGGAGTATTTGCAAATGCGCAAACAGGTAATATTGTTCTTATGGGAATAAACCTTGCAAAGGGCGATTTTGAAAGAGTGATTCACTATGTTGTTCCTATTCTTGCATTTGCACTCGGAATTTTATTATCCGAAGTAATCAAAGCAACACTTAAAAAAAGCCGTCATATGCATTGGAGGCAGATTATTGTTTTGGCAGAAATAATAATTCTTGCAGTGTGCGGCTTTATTCCAAGCGGCAAGGGTAACACATTTGTAAACGTAATGGTATCGTTTGTGTGTTCTCTTCAGGTAGAAACCTTTAGGGTTATCAACGGCAACACGGTTGCAACAACGATGTGCACGGGCAATTTAAGAAGCGGAACTGAGCTTTTATTTTTGGGAATAAAAAAGAAAGACAAAAAAATCACGCTCAGAAGCTTAACCTATTACGGAATTAATTTGTTTTTTGCATTAGGGGCAATAGCCGGTGCAATCGCAACCAAATTTTTGGATGTAAAGAGTATTTTTATTGCAAGCGTACTGCTTGTAATTCCTTTTATAATGATGTTCAAACCAAGCGAAAATATTGAATATGTATAAATACGTATATATGAAAAAAGGTCATCGGATTTAATTCAATCCGATGACCTTTTGTTTTAGTATTCTTTTTTTGAAAGCAAAGTGTATCTATAAGGCGGCAAGTTTACAAAACCGTCAACGCTTTTCTCATCAAAAAGCGAATAAGAATTATCCCACTGTGTTCCGACAAATATACGCTTTTGCTCATTTGAATTATTAATTGCAACCAAAATGTTGTCGCCTTCACTGCTACGGGAATAAGCGATTACACCGCCGTCGCAATACAGCTTTTCAAAATCGCCGTCAATAAATGCCTTAGAGCTATGCCTGATTTGACCGAGGCGCTTATACCATTTCAAAAGTTCCTCATTTGGCTTATCCCAAGCCATACAGCCACGGTTAAACGGGTCCTTCATACCCTGCATACCAATCTCATCGCCGTAATAAATTGACGGCACACCGGGCAAGGTAAACTGAATAAGGGAAGCAATTTTCATCATAGAAATGCCCTTTAAATAATCAAATTCAGATAAAGTATTATGTTCAAACTGCCAAGCACGGTCATGCCCATCGGGATTTTCACCTGCAAGACGTGTTATTGCACGTTCAGTGTCGTGAGTTCCGATATGATTCATCAAAACATTTAAAACCTGCGGCGGATAATTTTCAATAATAGAAAGAACAGCGTTAAAAAAAGCGTTGCCGTTTGCGTAGCGGACAAAATTGAGGATTGCATCGGCAAAAGGATAATTCATCACACTGTCAAGTTCTTCGCCAAGCAAATACTTTCTTCTTTGCCCGTATGCAAATTTGTTGGTAGCGTCCTCCCAAACCTCGCCTATAATTATAGCGTTCTCATTTTCACTTTTAACACTTTTTCTCAAATCGTCAAGAAAAATGTCGGGAAGTTCATCCGCAACGTCAAGCCTGTAGCCTGCTATGCCGCAACGAAGCCATTTTTTCAAAATTCCGTTTTCGCCGCAAATATAATTTCTATATCCCTCGTCCTCTTCAATAACCTCCGGCAAAAGCTTAATACCCCACCAAGAATGGTATTCATCGGGCCAATTGATAAATTTATACCAAGAAAAATAAGGACTTTCCTTGCTGTTATATGCGCCTATATCGTCATAATGACTATACATATTAAAATATCTGCTGTCGCAGCCCGTATGGCTGAAAACTCCGTCAAGAATTATGCTGATGCCATACTTTTCCTTAGCAACCTTGCAAAGATTTTTTAAGTCATTCTCATCGCCCAACAGGCTGTCGATTTTTTCATAATCGGCAGTATCATATCTGTGGTTTGAATGGGATTCAAAAATAGGATTAAGATAAATACAAGTAACGCCCAAATCAGCAATATACGAAAGCTTTTTTTCAATCCCCTTAAGGTCGCCGCCAAAATAATCGTTGTTCCAAATGCCGTTCATCTGCTCCTCTTTCCAAAAAGGAGTATCGCCCCAATCTCGCATCACACGGCTTTTAGGAACATTTTTCTTAGGGGTTTTGGAATTAAAAAACCTGTCAGGAAATATTTGATACATTATTCCGCCCTTCAAAAAGTTCGGAGTTGAGAAATTTTCGTCATAAACAGTCTGTTGAAAATCAGGCAAAGAAGCATTGAGTTCACCCCTGCCGTCACCTGCGTTTTTAACATAGCTTTTGCCCCAAGGAGTATCAAGCACAAAATGATAAAAATAAAGACCGGGCGTTGTGGCATAAAAATGAAGCTCCCAATATTCAAAGCTGTCGCCGCACATTCCTGCCCAAAACATATTGTAAAATGCAGTGTCCTCGCCGTCCTTTGTAATTGCAAGTTGGGCTGCGCAGCATTTCATATTTCTCGGCACAATAATGCGGAATTTGCACTTTTCATTAGTCGCAATCGCCGAAACTATTGACTTGTATGACTTGTCTCGTGAATTATATATCTGCACTGATTTCTTTTCCTTTACAAAAATCAAGAGGCGAACAATGTTCGCCTCTTGCGAAATTCATTTCATTTTAGATTATCTAAATGATATAGATTACCGTAGTGGCGACCATCGGTCGCCTTAAAGCTTATTATTTAGATTTTTTTGTTGTCTTTTTAGCTGATTTTTTCGGCTCTGCCTTTTTAGAAGTTTCTTTTTTTACTTCCTTTTTAGGCTCAGCTTTCTTTTCAGCTTTTTTTGCAATGCTCTTTTTGGCAGGTTTTTTCTCCTCTTTAGTCATAGGAGCACTCTTTTTAGAAGTCTTTGGCGCATCTTCCTTAAACTTAACAGGCTGAGTATGCCAAATATTATTTGCATAATCCATTATTGAACGGTCAGCGCTGAAAATACCTGCACCGCTGATGTTCATAAGTGACATTTTTGCAAATCTTTCCTTATCCTGATAAGCCTGTGCCGAAAGCTTTTGAGCCTTTTGATAATCGGCAAAGTCTGCAAGTGCCATATATTGGTCAACATTCATAAGCGATGAAGAAATTTCACCGAAGCTCTTGCCGTTTACACCTGCTTGAATAAACTCAACTGCAGACTTGAGCGTTTCGTTATTATACATATATTCCATAGGATTATAGCCCTTCTTTTGAAGTTCCATAACCTCAGGAGTTTTCAAGCCAAAGATGAAGATATTATCATCGCCGACTGCATCGTGAATTTCAACGTTTGCGCCGTCAAGGGTACCGAGAGTGATTGCACCGTTTAACATAAGCTTCATATTGCCTGTACCTGAAGCTTCTGTGCCTGCAAGAGAAATTTGCTCTGAAATATCAGCGGCAGGCATAAGCATCTCCGCAAGAGAAACGTTATAATCCTCCATAAATACGACCTTAATTCTGCCCTTAATATCCGGGTCGTTATTAACAACTTTTGAAAGAGCGTCGATAAGTTCGATAATCTTCTTAGCCATAAAGTAGCCGGGTGCTGCCTTAGAAGCAAAAATATAAGTTCTCGGCTGGAATTCCATATTAGGATTAGCCTTAAGCATCTGATATTCGGCAATAATATTAAGAACGTTAAGCTGCTGCCTTTTATACTCGTGAAGTCTTTTAACCTGAACATCAAAAATAGATGTCGGGTCAAGCTCAATGCCGTTTCTCTTTTTAACTACCGAGGCAAATTTTTCCTTATTAGCAAGCTTAATTGCAGTAAGTCTGTCAAGCACCTGCTTGTCGTCTTTATAATCACGAAGCTTAAGAAGTTCATCACTCTTAGTTATAAATCCATCGCCGATAAGTTCAGTAATAAACGAGGTAAGCTCAGGATTTGCCTGACAAATCCATCTTCTAAACGCAATACCGTTTGTTACATTGGTAAACTTTTCAGGAGTGATTGTATAAAAATCGTTAAATACAGTGTCCTTAAGAATCTCAGAATGAAGCGCAGATACACCGTTTACGCAGTGAGAGCCGGCAACACAAAGATTAGCCATTCTTACTACGCCGCCTGAAACGATTGCCATTCTTTCAACCTTATCCGCATCGCCTGTTGCACCCCAAACGTAAGCACGAAAACGATTATCAATTTCCTTAGTTATTGAATAAATACGGGGAAGAAGTCTTTTATAAAGGTCCTCACTCCAACATTCAAGTGCTTCTTTCATAACCGTGTGGTTAGTATAAGCAACAGTTCTCGTAACAAGGCTCCATGCAGTATCCCAATCGTAGCCGCATTCATCAAGCATAATTCTCATAAGCTCTGGAATAGCCATAGTCGGGTGAGTATCGTTGATATGAATTGCTACCTTGTCAGGAAGATTGTCAAGCGTGCCGTATCTTGTGAGATGGCGCTGAATAATATCCTGAATAGAAGCAGAAACAAGAAAATACTGCTGACGAAGTCTGAGTGACTTGCCCTCAGGGGTGTTATCGGCAGGATAAAGTACCTTAGAAATAGCCTCAGCCATAGCGCTTTGCTCCATAGCCTTAATATATGAGCCTGAATTAAAAAGACCCATATCAAGCTCAGGCTTGCTTGCAGCCCAAAGGCGAAGCCTTGAAACTCCCTTGCCTTTACCCGAAACATACATATCGTAAGGAACTGCGGTTACAGTGTTGCAGTCCTTGTAATTAACGTGGTGGAAATCGCCGTCCCAGCTTTCTTCAACCCAGCCTTCAAACTTAACCTCTACACTTCTTTCTTCACGTGGAACGAGCCAAACCTCGCCGCCCGGAAGCCAAAAATCAGGAAGTTCTGTCTGCCAGCCGTCAACAAGCTTTTGTTTGAAAATACCTGCTTCATATCTGATAGAATAACCCATTGACTGAAAGCCGTTTGTTGCAAGACCGTCGAGATAGCACGCAGCAAGCCTACCGAGACCGCCGTTACCAAGACCTGCGTCAGGCTCTTTTTCATAAAGCTTATCAAGGCTTACGTCAAAAGATTCAAGTGCTTTCTTAAATGTTTCCGTCAAATCAAGATTATAAAGATTATTCTTAAGTGAGCGACCCATAAGAAATTCCATACAAAGATAATAAATTTCCTTGCTGTCTTGACCCTTAGCCTCGTGCCTGAAATCGCTGTTCATTTGTGAAAGCCTGTCACGAATAATCATCGCAACTGCTTTATAATATTGTTCGTCTGTCGCAGTTTTTGTATCTACTCCAAAGAAGTGACTAAGCTTATCGCTTATTGCTTTCTTTGCCTGCGAAACAGTCATCTTTTCCATACATATCCTCCAAAAATTTTAATATTTTCAGCCTATTTTGCTATGTTCTTTGTATATTATATACTAAAAATGCTGTTTTTGCAACTGTAATAACACATTGTTAATATATTAGTTCTTTCTTTTTTTCAAGAATTTTGCCAAAATAAGATTTACAAGTTCCTTAATAGGCTTCAAATTAAGAAGAAGCATAACAACAACAAGTAAAACCTCAATTATATAAACCCAAAGCGTACCGTCATATTTGAGAAGAAGAATCGACTGAGTAACAAGTACTGCCGTTTCGCCCAAAAGAACAGGAAGTTTAAAATCTATTTTAATAAATCTTCTTGTATCTATAGCCCTTGTAACGAATACCACAAGGAATGCACAAACAGTTGCCAAAGCCGCACCGTTTGCACCGATACGAGGAATGAATACCAAATTTAAAACAAAGTTGGTAATTGCACCGCTCATAGCCGTCACAAGAGACATAACATTCTTTTTTTCCGCCATATATATTGAGGCAAGGAAATTGACAATACAAGAATACGTTGTGGCAATAATAAGAATAGGAACAAACTGCCACGAATCATAATAAGATTTTGCAACAAGTATTTTTGTAATAAACTGACAAAGCAAAATAAGGACAGACGCAACGGCAAAAATTCCGCCTGAATAAACACGAAACACCTTGGTAAAGAACTGCTTGCCGCCCTCTTGGTCATATTCGTCAACCGCACTAAGTTGCCAAGCGTCAATAAAAATTTGAGAGAAAAGAATTACAAAATTAGGTATCTTAGATGCGGCGGTATAAAGTCCGTTTGCAGATGATGAAATAAAATAAGTTACCATATATCTGTCAGATACGTTAATAATCCACCACAAAATTATTGTAGGAATAAGCGGAACACAATATTTGAGCATTTGCGATGTGATGCTGTTATCTTTTAGCTTATTGAAATTTATATATCTGTATAATTTTGCAGTTACGAAATAGAACACAACAGAGCAAGCGTCGGAAGCAATAATTGCAACAATATATCCCGTCACACCCCATTTAAAAGGGCCGAGGAAAAGAATAGTAAACGCAAGCGTTGTTGCCGTGGCAAGTATACCGTCAACCGCATAAAGTTTAACGTGCCCGCTGCCCCTGACAAACTGCTGGCAGAGCTGCCTAAAGCTTGAAACAAGAACGAACGACACAATCAAAATTATATAGTCCCCAAGGTGGAAATCATTAATTGTAAGCTTACTTAAAGGATAGGTAAAAAGAAGGAAAACCGCAAAACCTGAAAGAGTTGTCCTAACTCCAACCTTGAAAACATCCGATTTGTCAACCGCCTTGTCAAGAGCAAAACGCAATGCCGCACTGTTGACCTGAAGTGTAACAACGGGAATAAGCACGTTAACTGTTTGCTGAACCAAGTCTGCAGAGCCGTAATCGCCCGTACCCATCATTCTTGTTACAAACGGCATTAACAAAAACGAAAGTATCTTTGACGAAAAAGTACCTATCGCAAATATTAAAGTGTTTGATGCTAATTTTTTGTATTTATCCATAAAATTTCCTCAAATAAATTAATAAGTCAGTTTCTTGCCGTTAAAACTTAAGGTATTATCACTTGATGACGATGTATAAATGCAACTCGTTTTGCAAGTAAATTCTCCGCCCTCACTCTTAGTACCGATTAAAAATACATATTGATATCCGTAACCGACAGCAAGTGTGCCGGTACCGTCACAATCAGATACCGAAAGCATTGTTTTAGTAGCTTTTGAATTCATATTAAGTTCTCTTGCCTTATACTTCGAGCCGTCAAGCTCGCCGAAATAAAGCCTGTTTGAATAAACAACAGGATAATCTACAACAGAGCAACTATCTACCAGGGTCACAACATTATCCGAGCCGAATTTCTGCCTGCAAAGAGAATACGTTGAATCATCATTTTTCTTGTAATAATACATAAATCCGCATTCAAAGGATAAGTTAACTATTTCATTATTCTTTGTATCATCACGAAAATTAAGAACATCGTTTGAATCGCTCAAATTAACAGTTATATATTCATCGTAATTTGCCACACTGTCATGAGTAACAAAAAACACTCTTGAAAGTGAAATTCCGGCAAAAGATACGGTTTTATCGGCAGGTGCGGTATAGAGAACGGTTTTGTTATTATCGCTTAAATTGATAAAGCCAACTGCATTGTCCGTGCCGACAAAATAAATTTTATCATTATAAAGATAAGCAAAAGCTATGTTATCACTTATATTGACTCCGTCGCCGCCTGAAACCGAAAACTTCTTAAGCGTTGAGGTATTAACGTCAACGGCATAAAGATAGTCGCCTAAAACATTAAGATATTTAAAATTATAATTACCGCTGACAATTTTAGCGTTCTTCTCCTCATTAGGCTCAAAGCGGAAAATACCTTTGCCCTCAATGCTGTAGTAAATATATGATGAACTGTAAGTTACTGCGCCGTTTGATTTATTGAGCAAGTTTCCCACCTGATTACCCTGAAGCGAGGTGTCAAATGCAAAAACGCTGAAATCATCGTAATTGTAATCAGCTTTTTTGATGTCACGTGCTTTGGTTGTGGTTTCCTTTTGGGTAGTTGGCAGGGTTGTAGATGTTGTTGTTGTTTTGTTAAACAATTTGGAATCAATCATTTCAACCGCCTGCTGTGCCTTGCCGCTCGGAAGATAAGAAGCAATGTCAAAATTAGGATTAACAAGCTTAACAGTCACAATAAAAACAGCCAACAATATTATTATTGCCGCAATAATGAGTAATATCTTTTTTCTCACTCTTTTGCGCTTACGTGCACGCTGGCGCTTTTTGCGCATTTTTTGTCTTTCTTCCTCTGTTATCATCTGATTTGTCCGTCTCCGTAAACTAAATATTTAGTAGTTGTAAGTTCTCTAAGCCCCATAGGTCCTCTTGCATGAAGCTTTTGGGTAGAAATACCGATTTCTGCTCCCAATCCAAATTCGCCGCCGTCGGTAAATCTTGTGGAAGCATTATGATATACGGAGGAGGAGTCAATAAGCGTCATAAACTTATCTGCATTCTCCTTATTTTCCGTAATTATAGCCTCAGAATGACCCGTGGAATATTTATTGATATGCGCTATCGCCTCATCAAGGCTTGATACGGTTTTAACGCTGATAATATAATCAAGATATTCGGTGCCAAAATCCTCCTCACTTGCCGCCTCAATACCGGGGCAAGCCTCTCTCGCCTTTTCGTCGCCACGAATGGTAACATTTTTTTCATCAAGCCTTGCTTTAATTGCCGGCAAAGCCTTTTTTATAATATTTTCGTGAATAACAAGGCTTTCGCACGCATTGCAAACACCTATACGCTGTGTTTTTGCATTAAAAATAATGTTTGCCGCCATATTGATATCTGCACTTTCGTCAACATAAATATGGCAATTGCCTGAGCCTGTTTCAATAACGGGAACGCTCGCATTTTCAACAACAGCCTGAATAAGCCTTTTGCTTCCTCTCGGAATAAGGCAATCAAGTGTGCCCTTCATTCTCATAAGCTCAGTTGACGATTCCCTTGAGGTATCGTGAACAAGTTGAATAACATTTTCATCAAGCCCTACACTTTTAACTGCTTCACGCATAATATTGGATATGGCAATATTTGAATGAATAGCCTCTTTACCGCCACGAAGAATAACGGCATTTCCGCTTTTCAGGCAAAGAGCAGCAGCGTCGGCGGTAACATTAGGCCTTGCCTCGTAAATAATGCCGATAACGCCCATAGGGCAGCTTACCTTTTTAATCACAAGACCGTTAGGTCTTTCAACAGTTTCAAGCACTCTGCCGCAAGGGTCATCAAGTGCCATAACCTGCCTGCAGCCGTCTGCCATACCCTTAATCCTGTCAAGATTAAGCATAAGGCGGTCAAGCATACCGCCGTCAAGAATACCCAACTGCGAATCATAGTCAATTTTATTAGCGTCAATAATTTTTTGCGCATTTTGGATAAGTGCGTTTGCAATAGCACCAAGTGCTTTATTTTTAAGCTCTGTTGAAGCACCGACTAAATCAGCCGAAGCCGTTTTTGCATTAATTCCCAATTGTTCAAGCATTTTCATCACCCTTTGCCTTAAAATACGTACCTATGCTTTCGCCTGAAAGCACCTTGTATAAATCGGTCGGCTTTTCACCGTTCATGATAATAACGGGAATACCATCGCTCGTTGCAATCTCTGCGGCTTTAATCTTAGTTTGGAAACCGCCCGTACCCTTTTCGCTTGCGCCGCCGGCGATTGAATAAATATCATCATTAATCTCGTCAACAACATTTATCAATTTCGCATTTTCGTTTTCATTAGGGTTTGAATCGTAAAGACCGTAAGTATCGGTAAGCATAATGAGCAAATCTGCATTTATAAGAGTAGCAACCATTGCACTTAAACAATCATTATCACCGTTTAAAAGTTCCTCGATATAAACCGAGTCGTTTTCGTTGATAATCGGCAATGCGCCGTAATCAAGAAGTTGATTAAACGTATCAACCAAATGCTCCTTTTCCTCATGATTTTGAAGAGTATCGGCAGAGAAAAGAAGCTGACTTACCGTAACCGTATATTCCGAGAAAAGCTTATCATAAAGAAACATAAGTTCACACTGCCCCACTGCCGCAGAAGCCTGCAAGCCCTGAACAGTTTTCGGTTTTTCGCTCAGTCCAAGCTTTGACCAACCGACTGCAATAGCACCGCTTGAAACAAGAACTATCTCGTGCCCCTCATTTTTCAAATCAGAAAGCACCGACGCAAGTTTTGCAAGCCTTGCAATATTTGTTTTGCCGGTATTATGAGTTAAGGTTGATGTGCCCACCTTAACAACTATTCTCTTTTTTCCTTCTGCCTTTGCCATAATTCTACTACTCCATATTAATTACAATTAATTGTCATTATAGCACAAATAATATAACAATAAAACATTTTTTTGAATGTTTTTGAAAAATAAGGCAAAAATATAAAACGGAGGTAATTGAAATGACAAAAAGAGGTTATATAAGACTGTTTTCATACGCCATTGCTTTTGCGCTGTTACTTTCAAGCAGGGCAATAATCAATATGACAACAGCAAATTCATACAAAGCGCAACTTGAATTAAATTATCAGCAAAGCCTTAATGAACTTTCGGAAAATCTCGACTCGATAGAAACAAATTTAACTAAATCAATTTATTCAAATTCCGACAAAATGCTTATGGATATAAGTAAGGATTTATATGCCGAATGTTCGCAGGCGAAAGATGCGCTTTCAAGGCTTCCGATTGAGCAAATGAATTTAGGCTCAACATACAAATTCATAACCCAATCAAGCGACTATGCATCATATATCGCAAACAAAATCGCTTCAAGCCAAACAATAAGCACCGAAGAACACCAAAACCTTAACAAACTTTTAAATTATGCGCAAAAGTTAAACGAATCCGTCAGCAATATGGCAACAATAGCAAATAACGGCGCAGACATTGACACAGACGATTTAAAGGCAAAAAACGTCAACGTATCTTCCATTTCAAACAGCTTTTCGGCAACGTCAAAAGTTTTCAAGGACTACCCGACTCTCCTTTATGACGGTCCGTTTGCCGACGCAGTTTTAAACCGTGAATCTCAGCTTTTAAAAAACGCCGAGCACATAAGCCGTGAAAACGCAAGAGAAATTGCGGCAAGGGCACTCGGCTGTAACATCAGCGAAGCAATCTATTCGGGCGAAGATGCAGGCAATATGCCGTGCTACACCTTCACCTACTCTCAAAAAACGGCAGGAATAACAAAAAGCGGAGGCTATGTTGCCTATGTACTTTACGGCGGCAAAATCACCCGTTTTTCAATCGACAAGGACAATGCAATAAATCTTGCCCAAAGCTATCTTAAAAATATCGGCTACAAAAATATGGCAAACACATATTATGCAATTAACAACAATGTTTGCGTAATAAATTTTGCTTATAAAAAAGATGACGTCACTTATTATTCCGATTTAATCAAGGTCGGAGTTTCAATGGATAACGGTAAAATCGTATCGCTTGAAGCACAAGGATATTTAACAAACCACATAAAGAGAAAAGCTTTTAACTGCAAGCTTACAAAAGAGCAAGCGCAAAGCAAATTATCAAAAAATCTTAAAGTTATAAATAGCAAAAGATGCGTCATCCCAAAGGAAAGCGGAAACGAAGTAAATTGCTACGAGTTTAGATGCAAAAGCAACGACACAAAAGAAGAAGTTTTAATTTATATCAATGCCGACAAGGGATATGAGGAAAATATTATGCTTCTTCTTTATTCCGACGGCGGAACGCTGACAAAATAATTGAATAAACAAAACAAAAGCGATAATAATAAAAGCGAAAGGAAGTTTTCATTATGAACAGTAAAATATTAATCATAGCAATAGCAATTGCCGTTATTGCAACGGTATTTATGGGATGTGCAAATGACAAAAACGATATGACAACAACCACTCTCCCTTCAAGCCAAACCACCGTAAGCGATACAAGTACAACAGATAAAGCAGAAAGCGAAGCAAGCAGTGCAGTCAGCAAGGCGGGAGAAAAGGCTGACAAGGTCGGTGACGACATCGGCAAGGGCGCAAATGACGTTGCCGACGGTGTAGGCGGCGCAGTTGACAAAGCAGGCGACGCCGTATCAGACGCATTAGATTAACATTAAAAGAAAATATGTGTTTGAGTAGCGGGCGACCGGTGGTCGCCCCTACGATTTTCCTCCCCCAAATACAAAAAATCCCAAGATAAAAAATCTTGGGATTTTTCTTATATGATTTTTGCAAAACCTATTGAACCGACTACCGTAAGTATACCTGATACTGCGATTGAAAGGCTACTCATAGCGCCCTCAATCTCGCCGAGTTCCATAGCCTTAGCCGTTCCTATTGCGTGAGAAGCAGTGCCTATTGCAATACCCTTTGCGATTGGATGATTGATTTTAAACAGCTTACAAATTCCTTCTGCTAAAATATTGCCGAGAACTCCGGTTAAAATAATAACCGCAACAGTAATTGTAACATATCCACCAAGTTCTTCACTGACTCCTATTCCTATAGCGGTAGTGATAGATTTAGGAAGCATCGTTACATATTCTTTGTGCGAAAGTTTAAAAATAAATGCCAAAATCATAATTGTTGTAAGGCTTGTTAAAACGCCTGACAGAATACCGACAAGCACAGCCTTATGATTTTTCTTCAAAAGTTCAATTTGCTGATAAAGCGGAATTGCAAGACAAACTGTCGCCGGGGTTAAAAGCCAACTCAAATATTTTGCGCCGTCATTATACGTTTCATAATCAATATTGCAAGTCAAAAGAAAAACTATTGTAATTACAATAGAAATAAGCAATGGGTTAAAAATGCCGGTTTTAAACTTTTTCTTTAAAAACGAGCCGAGAGCGTATGACAAAAGGCTGACGGCAACTCCCAAAAAAGCGGAGCTTTCAAAAAAATTACTCATTTAAAGCGCCCTCGCTTTCTCCTTTTTTATCATTTTTTGCAATAATTTTTTGAGAAACACGACCGCTGACAGCCATAACTGCGATTAGAGAAACAACTGTTATGGCAAGTACAGGAACTACAAGCGGTTTTAAAACTCCCCAACTTTTCATAAGACCTACACCTGCAGGAATAAACATAAGCGGCATAATTTCAATAAGAAACGTTCCTGTATCTTTAACATCGTCAAGCTTAACGACTTTTGTGCAAAGGCAAACAAATAAAATCACCATTCCGTAAATGCTTGCCGGAACAGGAGCGGGAATCAGATAATTAAGCCCTTCGCCTATAAACGAAATCAAAAGAATGATTAAAAATTGCTTTACATACTTCAATATTTTTCACCAGACCAAAATAAAATTACGGTTTATTAGTATATCACTCTAAAACCGACTGTCAATCGGCGGATTTACAGATTTTTTTAGAAATTTTATAAAAAATTTGTCTATATTTGATTTTTTTCGGATATTAGTATATTATCTAATTATAGAATTTCCTAAAGAGGTGTAAAATATGAGCCTTTATGACAAAGCAAAGCAAACGGCTGATTTTATTAAATCAAAAATCAATAATATTCCCAAAACAGCAATAGTTCTCGGAAGCGGACTCGGACCTTTTGCAAAAGAGATTGAAGAAGAGGTTGAGTTTGACTATAAAGATATCCCTAATTTCCCTGTATCTACTGTACCCGGTCACGCAGGAAAGCTGATTTTCGGCAAAATCGCAGGCAAAAGCATAGTCGCAATGCAGGGCAGATTTCATCTTTATGAAGGTTACAGCGCAGAGGAAGTTACGCTTCCCGTTCGTGTATTTCAGCTTTTGGGAATTGAAAATTATATAGTAACCAATGCTGCCGGCGCAGTAAATCTTGACTATAAGCCGGGCGATTTAATGATTATAAAAGACCATATAGGTTTGTTTTGCGAAAGTGTATTGTTTGGCAAAAATGATGACAGGCTCGGCACCCGTTTTCCGTCAATGAGCGAAGCTTACAGCAAAGAACTTATTAAAAAAGCAGAAAAGGCGGCTGAAAAATGCAGTCTTAATATTCGCAAGGGTGTATATTGCTACTGCAAGGGTCCTATGTTTGAGACACCGGCGGAAATAAGATTTTTAAGAGTAGCAGGAGCAGACGCAGTCGGAATGTCAACCGTTCCCGAAGTTGTTGCCGCAGTGCACGCCGGAATGAAAGTTTTGGGCGTTTCGTGTATGACGAATATGGCAGCTGGCATACTCGACCAACCTCTCACCCATATTGAGGTTATGGAAACAGGCAAAAAGGTTGAAAAGGAATTTTCCGCTTTTATGAAAGAAATTATAAAAAATATATAATGTTTTTAATTGTTGCGAAACGCCTTTGGCAAAATGCCCAAACGGCATTCCCTACATAAAATACAAATCCGCAAAAAAATCCCGTGCTCAATCGAACACGGGATTTTCTATACTGCTTATTATAATTCAGCGATTACTTCTACCTCACATAAAACGCCCTTTGGTAAATCCTTTACTGCTACGCAGGAACGAGCCGGCTTTGAAGTAAAGTATGTGCCGTAAATCTCATTAAACTTTGCAAAATCATTGATATCTGCAAGGAAACAAACTGTTTTAACTACCTTATCCATAGTAGTTCCTGCCGCCTCAACAACAGCAGTAAGGTTTTTGCAAACCTGATGTGTTTGTTCCTCAATAGTTTTAGCCTCAACTTTATTAGTTTCAGGATTTATTGCAATTTGACCCGAAGTGAAAAGCAAGCCGTTTGCCTTTACTGCCTGTGAATAAGGACCGATTGCACCCGGCGCATTTTTAGTTGATACATATTCCATTGTAAAACCCTCCTATAATCAGTCGCAAACTTCAAAGCCTGCGTCTTTAAGTGCATTTTTAATTTGAACAATATGCTGATAATTTCTTGTTTCAATACCGAGTTTAAGATAGCAATCGGTAATATTCATATCAAGGTCTGTGCTGTCATAATTAACAGATACAACGTTAGCCCCGTTATCCGCAACAATCTTGCTGACGCCGAGAAGCTGACCCGGCTTATCGGAAAGAGCAATAGTGATAGATGCACTTCTGCCGCCCATTTTAAGTCCTCTTTCAATAACTCTTGAAAGAATTGTAACATCAATATTACCGCCCGATACAAGACAGCAAACTTTTTTACCCTCAATATCCGGGATTTTGCCGTTCATAACTGCTGCAACGGGAACTGCGCCTGCGCCCTCTGAAACAAGCTTTTGCTGTTCCATAAGAGTAAGAATTGCAAGAGCAATTTCATCATCGCTTACTGTATAAATACCGTCAACATACTTCTTAATAAGCTCAAAAGTATTAGTACCGGGAGTTTTAACTGCGATACCGTCTGCAATAGTTTGCACGTTTTTAAGTGTTTCAATTTTTCCGTCGGCAACGCTGTTCTTCATAGAAGGAGCACCTGCTGCCTGAACGCCGTAAACCTTGCAATTAGGGTTAATCTGCTTAATTGTGTATGCAACACCGGCAATAAGTCCGCCGCCGCCGATTGGAACAACTACAACGTCAACATCCGGAAGCTGTTCAAGAATTTCAAGACCGATTGTACCCTGACCTGCAATAACATCAGGGTCGTTGAACGGGTGAATAAATGTATATCCCTTTTCTTTTTGAAGTTCAATTGCCTTATTGTAGGCATCGTCATAAACGCCTTTTACAAGGCAAACATCGGCACCGTAGCGCTTTGTAGCCTCAACCTTGCTGATAGGTGCGCCGTCAGGTAAGCAAATAAGTGACTTAATTCCGTTTTTGGTAGCCGCAAGAGCAACACCCTGAGCGTGGTTACCTGCCGAGCAGGCGATAACGCCCTTTTTCTTTTCCTCGTCTGAAAGCTGGCTTATTTTAAAATATGAGCCTCTTACCTTGAACGAGCCTGTAACCTGCAAATTTTCCGTTTTTAAATAAACATCGCATTGAGAACTGATGTTTTTGGCACGAATCATATCTGTCTGCCTTACGACCTCAGATAAAACTCTTTTAGCCTTATATACTCTGTCTAATGTAAGCATCTTTTTTCCTCTTAACAAACTATAAAATAATGTTCACTCGCCATTTTACTCCTATAATATTGATTTGTCAATCGCACATATAAAATTAGTTTTTGATTAATTAAATAAATTTATTGACTTTATACCTTCAATAATATAAAATTAAGTATAGTTTATATGAAATCTGTTTTGGCAGAAAGGTTGAAGAATATGAAAGTTTTTAAAAAAATATTTGCAATTGCATTATGCGGCATACTTATTGCAAGTGCATTTGCAGGCTGTTCAAAAAGCGGCGAAGCTGACAAAATAACGGATAAAACAATGCTTATTGCCTACACCGACGAGGTTGAGCCTTTCCTTTACAAAGATAAGAACGGCAAGCTCGCAGGCTTTGATATTGATTTGTTTAAGAAAATCTATGATAACGTTAAAAACGATACAAAAAATTACAAATTCGTAAAAGTTGACAAGGATTACAAGGTTGGCGACGATATTGCTTATACAAACAAAGACGGCGACGAATTTATTGCTTACACTATGATTGGCGCCGTTCAAAAAAATGTCGGCTCAGTAAATGAGGATTTCAGTTTCACTAATGATATCATCACAAACAGGATTATTACCGTTACCAAATCAGGCAACAACATTTCCGACTACAACGACCTTTCAGGCAAAAAGCTTGCGGTAGTTACCGACATTGCAAAAGCTGCACTTGATAAAAACAGCACAATTAAAAACAATAATAAAAACACTCTTTACCCTACAATCGAGGATGCGCTTTCCGCCCTTGACAACGGCAGTGTTGACGCAGTAATTACAGACGAATTCAACTTTTCACCGCTTGAAAATGCAGAAAAATATCAAGTATTAAACGGCGAACTTGACAAAATATCGTATGCGTTTATGTTCAAAAAAGGCGATTGGGTTGTTGAAAATTGGAACGAAGCAATTTATGAACTTAAAAGTCCGGATTACAACGACAAGGACGAATTTACCCCTATGGTTGAAAAATATTTCGGCTACAACGCTTCAAGCTTTGACTATGTGCCTTCAAAGACTAAATAATTTAAAGGACTGTCGATAAAGCGGCTAAACCGCGCAGAATAATATAAATAAACATTTTTGTCTCCCTTGTGTAAAGGGGAGGAGAGTGCAACTTGTTGCGCTCAGAGGGATTGGAAAAAGGTCAAGGACATCGAGTCCTTGACCTTTTTGGCGCTTTTCGTCTTTTGCTCGGGGGAGTGAATTGTGCAAAGCACAAGAGACACGTGGCTCCAAATTCACGTGTGAATTTGGGAGAAACAGTACAGTGTACTGTTTCGTAGCAAGTGGATAAAACAGCACCCACTCGCAAAATACGAAATTTATCTCACTTTCTCGAAGTCCTCTCAATATACAGAAATTTATAATTAGATTATATCAAAGTCTGACTTGACATAAAAAAATCCCCCAACTGCGTTGGAGGAGTCATACAAAATATCAGAGCTTTGCCGCATTTGCAAGTGCTTCCTTTTCTGCCTTGCGCTGAGCTCTTTTTTTCTTTGCCTTGTAGCCCATTAATTTATCAAGATGCTCATCAGGTGTTGTGCACGTTCCGAGTGTAACTGTAGATGAGCCGTAAATTCCGTGGAAATCAGAACCACCCGTCATAAGAAGCTTATGCTTTTTGCAAATACTGCCAAGCATTTCAATATCTGCATCTGTAGCAGACGGGTGCCAAACCTCAATTCCGTCAAGCCCCATTTCAATATAATCGTCAATCTCGTCAAAGTTGTCAAGAAAAGCGGGATGAGCAAGAACGGCAATGCCGCCTGCGCCGTGAATTTCATCAATAACCTCTTTGACGTCCGGATATTTGGTAGGAGCCAAAAGATTTGTTTCGCTGTCAGGTGAGAAAAGCGCATTATAAAGGTCGCCGAATATTTGATTTGTATATCCGGCATCCATAAGTGCATGCATAATATGTTGCTTATAAAGGTTTGTCGAGCCGGAAGCGTGGCTGATAATAAATTCGGTTGAAATCGGAAATCTTGCCGCAACCTTAAGCATCATTATCTGACCTGCTCTTTTACGTGCAACCGAAGTACGCTTGCAAAGCCCCTCAAGCCTGTCCGGAGTATCGGCAAGATAGCAAAGAATATGAACCTTTTTGCCTGCATTATTATCAAATGAGGAAAGTTCCACTCCCGGAATAACGTTTACGCCGTAGCGCTTACCGATAACCTGCCCCCTAACTGTACCTGCAAGACAATCGTGGTCTGTTATGGCAATAGTTTCGATACCGCTCTTTTGAGCTATAACAATAAGGTCTTCTATACCAACAGATCCGTCGCTGAGTTTTGTATGACAATGTAAATCTGCTGCCATAACAATCTCCTTTCGATTTAATAGACATATAAACTGCCTATAGTATAATTTTTAGGTAATAACTGTAGATTAATCATCTTCACTGTAACCATATATATTACAGTGGGTAAAACAGCAGTTTGTCCCTCAACATATAGGATAACACAGTTTTTTTCTTTTTTCAAGTTTATTTTAGACAATTATTACTTTTTTTAACAACTATTTGTAAAAAGAAAAACATTTAAGTCATTAAATGCTTTTCAGTTGCCTTGCAAGGCGGCTGATTGGCAAACCGACAACATTGAAATAATCGCCGTCGATTTTTTCAACAAAAAGTGACCCCTTGCCTTGAATACCGTAAGCGCCTGCCTTATCAAACGGTTCGCCGCTTGAAATATAATCCTCAATTTCCCTGTCATCAAGTTCAAAAAACTTAACCTTGGTTTGGACGCTGAATGTCACTTCTTTATCATTCTTTATAACGGTGACTCCTGTAAATACACTATGCTCTTTACCGCTCAAATTTTTAAGCATTAAAAAAGCATCCTTTTCATTCTTCGGCTTGCCTAAAATTTTGCCGTCAATTGCAACAACCGTATCCGCACCGATAACGATTTTTCCGCTTTTTCTAAATGGCCGAGCCTTGATTTTAGACAAATATTCGACCGCTTTGTCAGGCTCAATATCGCACGGAAGCGTTTCGTCAACCTCTGCGCTGTCAACTGTAAAATCATCTGTTATAAGTGACAAAAGTTCTTTTCTTCTCGGTGATTTTGACGCTAAAATAATCATTATAAAGTACCTCTTTGATAAAGCCCTCTCGTATATTTAAAATCAGGCTTTCCTCTGTTTTCATAAAGAGCAATAACTTTTTCGACCTGCTTTTTGCTTTCAATTGAAAAATAGAAATGAATGAAATCAGTTTTGACTTCATCAAGCCTGTCAAGCATATAAAGCGGATGGCAATTAAGCATTTCGACGCAAGGAAAATCACTGCACATAACCGGAAATTCCATACCCTTTCTGTCCGTCAGCCTGCCGTGCTTATCACATTCAAAACAGCCTATATCATTTTTAACAGGGCAATTGCGATTAAGCATAAGCGGCAAATAGCCATATACAATCATACCCTTATCACGTGCATTGATATTATTAATTTGCGATTGCGTAAGCTCAAAAGACAAAATCGGGTGGTCAATTTCGTTTGCGCTAAGAGAATTAAAAACATTAAGACCAAAGTCGCCGTAAACCTCAAAACCCATATCTTTGCAAAGGGTATATGAACCTATGTTGCCGCAAAGCGCCTTATTGACTCCGGCTTTTTTCAACTTTTCAAGCCTTATTTTAAGTTCTCGTTCAATTCCAAAAAGCCCTCTCGGCAAAACAACTCCTGCCCTGTTATCAACAAAATCCTCAAGCGAGGAATTAACAGGTATAAACACACGCTCAAACGGGTGATTGTCAGGTATTTGACTTGCATTTGAAAAAGATGCCGTGGCATAAGGCCTATCAGGCTGATTATATTTTGGAAGGAAAACATTAAACGGCTTATATTGCAGTTCGATTTTTTCCTGCTCATCAAGCTTTGAAACAGCATTTCTTCGCATTTCATTAATCTTTGAAGCGGGCAAAATAAGACCGTCATCAAGATTGATTTCAATATTTTTTAAAAAATATTGCGTACCTCCGAATTTTGAAAGCCTTTCTTTTAAGCTTTCTTCACTCATAGGCTTATTAATTGCTTTTTCAGGCACATCGCCTATAACGGTAACCTCTTTTTTATCACTTTTGGCAATCAACACCGCTTTTTCATTATCATGGCATTTAAAGAATATATCAAGTGGAATTAACGGCGTTTCCTTTTCATAATTTCTTGCTATTTCCTTTAAAACATTATTCGCTGCAACAACATCTTCCTTTTGCCTTGTTCCAAACATATTTTTGCCGAGTTTGGAATTGAGATATCCGTTTGTAAAACCGCTACGTGAAAAAACACTTCTAAGCATAAATTCATCACTTGATGAGTATTCGCCGTCAATCGCCTTTTTAACTGCGCTGACAGCCGCCGAAACATACTCCGGTCTTTTCATTCTGCCCTCAATTTTAAGGCTTGTTATTCCGTCAAGCTTGTCAAGTTCGCCGATTAGGCTTAAATCCTTAAGAGATAAAGCGTGTGTAGCATTTCCACCGGCAGTAAACGGCAAGCGGCACGGCTGAGCGCAAAGCCCCCTGTTTCCGCTTCTTGAGCCGATAACGCTCGAAAGATAGCATTGACCCGAAACAGACATACAAAGTGCCCCGTGAACAAAAAGTTCAAGTTCCAAATCAGTGCTTTCCCTTATTTCTTTAATTTCCTCAAGGCTCATTTCTCTCGGCAAAACAATACGTGAAAAGCCCATTTCCTTTGCCGCTTTTGCTCCGTTTGGAGTCATAATACTCATTTGTGTTGAGCCGTGAAGCCTTGCGCTTTGAAAATGCTCTCTAATCATTTTTGCAACACCGATATCCTGAACAATAAATGCGTCAACACCACATAAAAGCGCATCTCTAACCGTGTTATACGCATTTTCCATCTCGTCGTCACGTACAAGAATATTAAGTGTTAAGTAAACCTTAACACCGTGACTGTGGCAATATTCAACCGCTCTTTTAAGTTCTTCATTATCAAAATTGCCGGCATTGCGCCTGGCGTTAAAGGATTTACCACCAAGATAAATCGCATTAGCACCGCTGCGCACACCGGCAATAAGCGACTCCATGCTACCGGCAGGAGCCAAAACTTCAAAATTCATAATTTTCTCTCAATAAAAATAGATTTATTTTGCGGCAAGCTTATCTCTTAAATCGGAGATTTCACGGTTAAGACGCTCAACCTCACGTCTTGCAACGTCAACCTCCATTCTTGCCCTTGCGCTGTCCTCAAGATAATCTTTAATTTGAGCACGAAGATTATCGGCAGATGCAGTAGCCTTTTTGCTTGCATCGGCATTATCAAGTGCAACAAGAACAGCCGCCTGAGTCATTGAAAGAGAAGGATTTGAATTAATAATAGCTCTCATATTCTCGCTTATTTCGTCAGCAAGAGCCTCGACATATTCCGCCTCATCCTCAGTCACGATTGTATAACTTGCGCCGCCTATTTTTACATGAACTTTATTTTTTGTCATAATCACTCACACCTTCAAAAAATCGACATATTTCTACTCAATAAGTATACCAACAATAAACATAATTGTCAACGTGAATAAATAACAAGTTTATTAAAATAGCATTGTAAGAATACGGAGGCATTAAAATTGGACGAATTTAACGCAAGCAAAATAGGCTCAAATTTAATAGCGGTTTCTAACTTTTATGACCATCGCTCAACCGAAATACAAAAAAAGGCATATCCGAATATGCTCGGTGCAGCAAACGGATATATTATTTCATATCTGTGTGAAAATAAGGATAAGAATATTTTTCAAAGAGATATTGAGCGTGAATTTGATTTAAGCCGTTCTACGGTTTCAACAATTCTTAAGCAGCTTGAAAGTGAAGGATTAATTGAGCGCAAAAGCGTAATTATTGACGCAAGGCTGAAAAAGGTTGTGCCGACCCCTGCAGCTGAAATGATTAACGAGGCGTGTTCTAAGGAAATTACTCACTTTTTCTATGACCTTGCAAGCAATATTACCGACAACGAGATGAGTACATTCGTCAAGGTTCTTGATACTATGAAGAAAAACAGCGAGAGAATACGCAACGATTTATCAAGAGATATCTTTTAGAAAATAAAAATCAGCTGATAAGACTGTCGTTTACAACGATAGTCTTATTTTTTTAGCTTTTTATGCATAAATGTAATAAAATTATAATATTTATTTTATAGACAAGAACTAATTAATGTGATATTATATATAAGTTAAAATGAGATTTTGCAACTTTTCAAATCTCATTATTTTGGGTTTTACACGAGGGTTTTATATGGGTGACTATAAAATAAACATAGTCAATTTGAATGTGACGAACAATTATGTTGAATTAACGGCGGAGCTTGAGGGTGACAGAGAGCTTTATTATCCGAGAATTTCCGCTTGCTTTTATGGCGAAAACGACAACAGAATATTACCTATGGATTTAAAATCTTGCAACAAAAACAAGGCAATTGCAATAGGTATTTTTGACACTCCTTTTTTATTTTATAACAACAGGAAAAGTCAAAATGTAAGAGTAAATTTTCTTTTCAGTGACGGCAACGGAGAAAGCATTATTGTTAAACCGGAAAAAGAATTGATTATCCCGATTAAAAAGAAAAATATACTTTCTCATTTCTTTTCAAGCAGCAAAAGAGAGCGCTCAAAAATGATTGTTACGGCTTTGATGTCGGCTATGTTTTTGCCGTATCGCAAAATGAAAGTTCAGCCTAACAAGGTTACTTTTTTATCCAACCGTTCCGACAGATTGACAGGAAATATCAAATCGGTCTTTTTTGAGATGACCAAATTAAACAATGTTGACATAACCGTACTTTGCAAAAAAGGCGGATTAAAGGCGAATTTACCTAACCTGTTCAAGTTTTTCAAGCTTTATGCAACAAGTTCGGTAGTTTTTGTTGACGACTATTATCATTTTCTTTCTTATCTAAAGAAAAAAGATGACGTTAAGCTTATTCAGCTTTGGCACGCTTGCGGTGCGTTTAAAACATTTGGCTTTTCAAGGCTCGGTCGTGACAGCTATCTTCGCCAAAGTTCCCCTAACCACAGGCAGTACGACTACGTTATTGTAAGCTCCAATGAGGTTATACCTTATTATGCCGAGGGTTTCGGTGTTTCAATGGATAAAGTTATCGCCTTAGGTTCGCCGAGATGCGATGTGCTTGAAGATGAGAACTACAAAAAAAGATTCAAAAAAAGATTTTATAAAGAA
>ERZ1034952.947-NODE-947-length-25454-cov-4.970826_pt1 | contig 25454 bp, 26 predicted proteins | sample MGYA00520625_ERZ1034952 | MGnify/ENA primary metagenome ERZ1034952 (study PRJEB33766, sample SAMN09781773) | gut metagenome | biome: gut microbiome | host: Homo sapiens | place: Madagascar | study: EMG produced TPA metagenomics assembly of the PRJNA485056 data set... | reverse complement strand
CTTGTCGCGCTTTCCCTTCTTCCTCTTTGCGGGGTCGTCCCATCTTTGCTCCTTCTGTGGGGCTATTTAGGCTTCAATATTTTACGAGGCAATCTATAACCTTAAAAACTAGAACAGCATTCTATTTGTTCTATTTTAATACAGTACGTTTTTTATTACAGTCAAAGAAGGAAATTGTCTGCGCGCTGCGATTCTTCAAAGGCGGCGACCGCGCATTTGGGCTCACGAGGGGATAACGATGATCGAAAAACTAGGGAAACGCAAATACGTCTTGCCGCTGGGCATTATCATTGCCGTGGCGTGCATCTTTTCGCTCATCTTCTATCCGATGGCGAACATGGAGATGAAGAATCTCCCGTTCGCGATTGTTTGTCTCGATGAAGGGGTCGAGACTAGCGAAGGCGACGTGAACCTGGGCGATCTGGTAGTGAACAAGATCACCGAAAGTACTGCGGAAGAAGGGGAGGAAAGCCCTATCCAGTGGACGCGCCTTTCCAGTCAAGAAGAGCTTGACCAGGCCATGAGCAACAACGAATTCTATGGCGCCATGGTCATTCCGCGTGATTTCTCGCAGCGCCAATACAACACGCTCGTTGAAACCATGCAGGACCAGATCGACGAAATGCAAGCGAACGTGACCGACAGTCTGCCGTTCGGTTCCGGTGCTTCTGGTGGTCTTTCCCTGCTGTCGATGAATGCGGGTGCGGGCGCTATGACGGATGGAACCCCGCAGCTCTCCGCTGAGGCGCAGAAGATGATCGCTGCAGCTCAGGCGGCAGTTGTTGGAGCAACGAAGAATGCGCAAGGCGCAGCCGCCAACTTCCAGAAGGACCAAGCGGCGCTCGTTCAGTCGCAAAAGCAGCTCGAGGCAGTGAAAGCACAAGCTGAACAGCTGCAGGCGAACATCCAGACTTCGAAGGACGAACGCGCGAAGCTCGAAACCGAATTGGAGGCGCTCAAGGCCAACCCAACGCCAAGCGATGCCGAGCAAGCGCGCATCAACGAGCTCACCAGCCAGATCGCGCAGCTCACCACCTCGATAGCCGCCGCCCAAAAGCAGCACGATGAGGTCGTCGCTCAGATAACGCAGCTCTCGCAAGCCACAGAAAAGGCTCAGCAGAATGCGACCGCTTCGCAGCAAAACCTCGCAACAGCGCAGAACAACGTGAAAACAGCAGCGACGAACGCGATGGGTGTTCAGAAAACCGCGGTGGCAGGCTCTGCTCTTGCGACCCAGGGCAAGATGCTCGCGAGCGCGATGGGAGCGATCAAGGAGAAACTGAGCAGCCTTGGTGATCTCGATCTTTCAGAGAAGTTCGCCGACATGGGTGAAACAGCCGCCGCGAAGGCCTTCGTGAACATCGCCGATCAGCTGAAGGAAAGCGCAGATGATGCCGAAGAAACCGGCGAAGAAGACGCAGGCGCGGGCATTCTCGTGTTCCTCGATATGGCGAAAAGCCCGCTCGTAGCTAATCAGATGCAGTCTTCGCTCAACGCTATGTTCGCCGAAACGGGCATGCAGGCGGATATCGTGAACATTCACGATGGAACCCCTGAAGGAACCACGATCGCATCGGCCGAGCAGGCGCTCAAGAGCTCTTCTGCAGAAGAGGACGAAGCTCCCGCCAATCCTATGGGAACCATGATGTCCCAGCAATTGCTTCTAATTCCGACCGTTATGCTTTCGCTGATCGTGGGCCTTATCTTAGCGCGGGTGGCGCGTCTCAAAGAGCCGGAGGCGAAGAAGGAGCGTGCGCGGCAGCTTGCGAAGCAAGTGGCGCTCGCGCTGGTGTTCTCGTTCATCATTGCGCTCACGGCGTATGCGATGTTCGCACTTGTTGCAGGTGGAGAAGCCGATTTCTGGTCGCTTGTCCTGTTCGCCTGGATCGCGAGCTTTGCGCTCATGCTGCTGGTGGGCGGCTTGGCGAACATCGCCTTCGGTCTGGCCATACTTGCGGTAGTGTGCATCGTCGCGTTCGGCATGATGACGGGCGTGCTTCCTGTGCAGGCGTTGCCCGCTTTCTGGCAGGATTGGGTCTTCCCGTGGGCACCGCAGCACTACGTGGGCGATGGTCTGCGTTCGATCATGTATTTGGGAATGGGCTTCTGGAACGAGCAATCTCAAGGGTTTGCGTGGGTGGCGCTTGCAGGCATTGTCTTGAGCCTGCTCGCTCTCGCACTCCCATTTCGCAAACGCAAGGAGCCTGCCGCCTAATTTGTCATTTTTCCTGCATCAGCGGAGAGGGCAAGGCAGCGAGGTGACTCTTCGCCGACTAACTTCGTTATTAATAAAACCCGAGCGAAGCAGCGACGCACGAAAGAACCTGCAGAATGCAGGTTCTTGAGCAGGGAAGCGGGGAACCTCGTGTCTTACCCTCTCCACTGGTGCAGATAAGCGGGTCGACCTATCTACCCCTCAGGCGTAAGCCCCTTGTGGCAACGACAGCTGACGCGGACTCTAAAGATACTTCGTGGGCATAGCCTTGTTCTTGTACTGCGGGTGCCGCTTCACGAATCGCCAGCGACAGATGCGTGTGATACCGAGCGCCACGAGCGAAACGACCAAGAACGTGCCGGTGATCTCGAGCACTTTCACGTTGTGCTCGAAGAATGCGTAGAGTGAAGCCAAGCCAAAAGCGACCGAAAGTACGATCGTGATAACGGTGAACAACTTGATGAGGATCTCTTTCGCGCGCAACGGCGATTTCACCCATGCGACGAAAATATAGACCACGATCGCGAGCACCACCAGCGCAATAACGAGCGGCACCGATTGCAATAAACGCGCGACAAGCGCCATGATCTCCCTCTTCCTTAACAGCAGAACAAACAGCGGAACTTCGTGCACGTTAAGCGCCCGAACGTTTCATCTTTGTAATATCGTCCTATTATACCCATGTTACCGCTGCACAATCGGCGAACGAAGGGTTAGAATAGAAACGCAAAATCGGGTTTGTTCGTAAACCTTTTGGAGAAACGCTCGTCGCAACAGCAATTGGGGGACGCTATGACGAACACTTCACCTACTTTAAACTCAGCCGCTCTGGCCGAAAAGCTCGCGGACTACGGCATCGATATCGCCGACGCTATGGAGCGCATGCTCGATAATACAGAACTCTACAAGAAGCTCGCGATGCACTACTTCGACGACACGAACTATGAAGCGCTCGTTGCCGACATGAACGTGGGCGACTATGAAACAGCCTACACGCACGCCCATACGCTGAAAGGCGCTTCGGGCAATCTTTCATTCGGGACGCTTCACAAACTTGCCACGCAAATCTGCGATGCGCTTTCTTCGGGCGATGCTGAAACCGCCCATGAGCTGATGGACCCGCTCGGCAAGGCCCATCTGCAGGTCTGCAAAGGTCTCATGTTCTGGCAGAATACGGCCGACTAACTGGGAGTTCTCGTGCAGGTCACTATTGGTCTCGCTCAAACCGAGCATCCTGAAGACGGAGACGTTATCGCTCTCGTGGAGCGTTTTGCTGCTGAAGCGCGCTCGCGCAGAGTGGATGTGCTCGTGTTCCCCGAGTCGCTTATGAGCCGCTACGAAAAGGAAGCTGAAGCGTTCGTCCGCGAAGCGGAACCAACCGATGGCGCATTCTCGACGGCGCTCGATGCGATCGCGGCGCGTTACGGGTTGTGGATGGTCTACACCCTGAACGAGTGCAACCCCGAAGGCAATCCGTTCAACACCGCCATCATCGTGGACAGCACGGGAACCAAACGCGGGATCTACCGCAAGATTCACCTGTTCGATACCGATTTCACCCACGAATCCGATCGCATGTCAGCGGGTAGCGCGCTCTTCGAGCCAGTCGATACGCCGTTCGGCAAGATCGGTCTCGCGATCTGCTACGATCTGCGTTTTCCCGAGCAGGCTCGTGCGGCAGCGCTCGCAGGGTGCGACATCCTTATTTATCCAGCCGCTTGGGTCTCGGGCAATACCAAGGCCGAACAATGGCATACACTGCTCGCGGCGCGCGCGATCGAGAATGAGATGTTCGTGGTGGGTGTGAGCCGCGTCGACGAAGGCTACATCGGGCAGAGCGCCGTGGCGAACCCGTACGGCATCCTGGTCGCACAAGGTGGCACCGGCGAAGAACTCGTTACCGCCACGATCGACACCTCGCTGCGCGAAGAAGCGCTCTCGCGCATGCCCGTCTTCTCCCACCGCCGCACCGACATCTACTAAAAGGTGTCGAACGACCGGGTAGTTTGTCACCTATTCGCCCTCACTTCGCAGCCGAAAGCTTCTTCAGCTTCCCGTTCGCGAACACCTGCTTGTTCAGGCAATCATGCGGTTCGCGCCCCAGCACCACGTCGATCGCGTTTTGCGTCATGCGCGTGCGAAGCTCCATCTCCGCTTCCTCCGAGCAATACGCCGCATGTGGCGTGAGCAGGGCATGCGGCGCTTTCGTGAGCGGATCGTTCGCAGGCAGCGGCTCTTCTTCGAACACATCGATCCCTGCGCCCCAAAGAGCGCCCGCCGTAAGCGCAGCGGCCACGGCTGCCGTATCCACCACCGCACCGCGCGAGGTGTTGATCACGATGCACCCTGGCTTCAAGAGCTTGATGTTCTGTGCATTTAGCAGGTGATGTGTGGCTGGAACGAGCGCAGTATGAAAGCTCACCACATCGGCGCGTTTCAGTAGCTCATCGTACGAAACCACGTCGAATCCTTCAGGGGTTCGCCGTCCTGGAACCAGCGAATGTGACCAACAGATGACCTCGAACCCCAAGCCTCGTGCCTTCCGCGCTACCGCCCGTCCGATGTCACCCATGCCCACCACGCCGAACGTGCGTCCGTACACCTGGCCCATCGGGCGATGCCCCGTTGGATCCCAGATGCCATGGTGCAGATCCGCATTCAGTTCGGGCAGCCGTCGCAGCAGCGCAAGCGTCATTGCGATGGCGTGATCGGACACCACTTCGGTCGCGTAACCAGGCACATTGCACACCGCCACGCCGAATTTGGTGGCCGCCGCAAGATCGACCGTGTCGTAGCCAACGCCCGATCGCGAAACCACGCGAAGCTTCGGCAACGCCGCAAACACCTCGCGCGAGAATTCGCCGTAAGCCGTGATGATTCCTTCAGCATTAGCACAGTTCTTGATGATGCCCGCAGCGCTCCTGTCCTGGAAGCGTGCGAATTCAATACCCGCATCCTCGATCATCTTCTGTTCGATATCGGATACCGCGAAATCACTGTCCGCGATCACGATCTTTGCCATGATGCCCTCCTTGTGCCGTGCGTTCGTGTTGGTGGTCTTGCGGACGTGCGGCTTCCAGCCTGCGCGCCCAACATTACTGCTTGTTTTCAGTTCGACTGCTTCACGTTCCTATCGTAGCGGGCGTGCTAGGATTGGCACGCACAAGCGCGAAGTCGTATCGAATCTGTAATAGGGTAGTGTCGTGTACCCACCGAATGCGTGCCCTCTCGCTTGCAAACGCTCACGCCGCATTTCCAGGAAGAAGGCATCATGGAAAACACCAGCCAAACCAATAAGAAGTTCAATCCAGCCCATGCGCAGGCGATCATGGAGCTCCTGGCCAAGAGTCCTTTCTATGACTTGATCGACATGGATATGGTTGCTATCGAGTCAGGGTATGCGCGCGTCGATCTTGAGGTTACGAAGCGCCATCATAACCCATTCGGGCAGATTCACGGTGGTGTATTCGCCTCGCTCTTCGACGTGACTACTTACTGGGCTCAGTATGCTGATGCGCCGCTCGATGAGGGCTATGTCACGCTCGACCTGCTGGTGAACGACCTGCATACCACGCATCTGGGCAAGGTCATCTGTGAAGCGCACGCGGTCAACGAAAGCCATCATGTCTTCCTGAGCGAAGGTACCATCAAGACCGAAGACGGCACGCTTTTGGCGACAGGCATCTCGAAGCTCTACTGTTCGGCAGGAATCTCGCCCGTCGAAGATGCCCTTAAGAAACTCGACCCCACCATCGCCCTCCCACCGAAATATCTAGGGTGACAAACTAGCCGGCCGTTCGACACCTACGTTACCTTTTGCATTAGCTCGCAGCTAATGTTTTCGACCCGTGAAACAGATAACCTAGTTCTCATGGCATTTACCAGGGATTATGCAGCGTGTTTCATACCATGCAGCGCATCCCGATGAAAACGATGAGAAAGAGGTTCACATGTCGAATACCCCAGCAAACCCCAATCAGGCTTCAGCTCAAGCAGCGCCACCAACGAAAGCTCCGAAATCGATAGCTGCTATCGTGGGGCTCATCCTAGGCATCATTGCGCTCGTGCTTTCAGCGATGCCCATCATCAACAACTTCGCTTTCATCTTGGGTGTCGTTGGACTCATCTTCGGCATCGTGGGTGTTGTGGGCACGCGCGACAAGAAGAAATCGGGTAAGGGTATCGCGATCGCTTCGGTTATCGTAGCTGCTCTGGCTTGTGTTATCGTCCTTGCATCTCAAGCGGTCTATTCGGCTGCGCTCGATGAAGCAGGCGCCCAGCTCGACAAGGCCACTGGCGATGCTACCGAAGAGATCCTCGGCAGCGAAGTCGATGTGACGCTTGGCGATCTGACCATGAAGAAGGGCGGTTACGGCACAATCGAAAGCTCGATGCCCATCACCGTGAAGAACCTGACCGATGAATCGCACTCCTATCAGATCCAAGTCGAAGCAGTCAACGCTTCGGGTGATCGCATCACTCAAGACTATGCCTACGTTACCGATCTGGGCGCAGGTCAAAGCCAGACCGTCAAGACGTTCACCTATATCTCTTCCGATGAATACGATGCCATGAAGAAATCAACCATCAAGCTCGTGAGCGTTTCTCAGAACTAAAAGGTGACAAACCCCCGGTCGTTTGTCGCCTTTGGAGACGCAGAATGGGGATAACGTCATCAAGACAGTACCAGTTACCCTCGCAAGCTCACTCGCCTATAATCGAAGGGTGGTTTGAGCCAATGAGCTAAAGGTGCCGTTGTTCGTTCAGCCGCCCTTTCTTTTGAGACAGCGTCCTCGTGCTTATCGTGAAAGCGCGAGAGCGCTCATCGTAAAGGAAGATCATGAAAGAGATTCTCACCGAAGACCTGCTCGCCGAGCTGTTGCTTTCGCGCGATCCGCAGGAATTCATCGAAAAATACGACATCACTTCGCGCAGTCTTTCCGAATACCTTCAGATGCTTCTTGAAGAGAAAGGCTTGCGTCGCATCGACGTGATTCGCAGCGCCGACCTCAACGAGACCTTCGGCTACCAGATATTCATGGGTCAGCGCAAACCTTCGCGTAACAAGATCCTTCAAATCGCTTTCGCCATGGGCTGCACGCTGAAGGAAACGAACCGCTTGCTCCAGATAGGAGAAGCGAACGCGCTCTACTGCAAGGATCGCCGCGACGCCATCATCGTATTCTGCGTCGAAAAGCATTATCCGCTCCAGAAAGTGAATGAAGAGCTCTATCGTTTTGGAGAAGACACTATCTGCTAATATGCTCTTCATGGAAACCGATGAGCTGCAAGAATACCTTAATGCGTTAGGTCGAAGCGACAACTACCGCGTCGATGCAGTGTTGAGCGACGCGCCCCACGAACGCACCGAGCGCGTATTCTATGTGGGCAATAATGGCTCTGAGCTCGGACCGTTCATCCGTAAGACTATTGCGACCGATTCTGGGCAAGGGCGCACCTACGAAAAGATATTCCGTGCGCAACACGAAGGCAAGCGTTTTGCTCATATGCCACGCATCTTCGAATGCTACGTGGTTGATTCGTCGCTTGTGGTGTTGCTCGAATATGTCGAAGGCGAGACGCTGCAAGACTATGTGGGGGAGCGCGGTGCGTCTTACGAACTGGCGCTGCGCATCTTTCCGCCCATTTGTGATGCGGTCAGTGAACTGCACAAGGCTTTCGAACCGCCGCTCATTCATCGTGATCTTACACCGGCGAACATCGTCGTTTCGCCTGGTGGCATTACGATCATCGACCTTTCTATTGCACGCACATTCCAACCCGATGCAACGAAGGACACGACCTATTTCGGCACACGCGCCTATGCGCCGCCCGAGCAATTCGGCTTCGGCCAGACCGATGTGCGCAGCGATGTCTACACGCTTGGTAAAGTGCTGTCGTTCTGCGCGGGAGCGAGCAGTGATGAAGAAGGGTCCGTGTCTGACCCGTGCATTGCGCGCGTGGTGCGAAAAGCTACGGAGCTCGACCCCGAGAAACGGTTCCAAAGCGTCGAAGCGCTCAAAGCTGCTTTCCTGGGTGCGCTTGCTTCTGGGCGACCAGCCGAACAGCCGCCGAGCATCGCGTCGAAGCCAGTTGCTCAAAGAAACCCAACCAAACCGAAGGGGTTTTTCAGTCGTATCCCGCTAGGAGTGGGAGTTGCATGGGATGTGATCTTGCTTCTTGTGTGGCTACTCTTCTTCGCTGCTTCAAATGCGGTGATCGTAAGCCCAACTGGCGAAGTGGCGCAGCATCCTCTGTGGTTCCTCATCATCGAATACTATGGCGTGATCGTTTTACCCATTACGGTACTTGTGTACTATCTGCTCGATCTGCGTCCTTTTCGGAAGCTCTTCCCAAAAGCGAAACTCCTCCCGCGTCGCAAAACATGGCCGTTCGCGATCCTTATCGTCTTTGTACTCATTGTTGCAACGATCGCTATTGGCGCTCTCTCGGGTGTCGTTGCCCCTCCTTCTTGATCTTTGCGGATGATAAATTGCTCGGTCCTTCGCCATCTTTTGGTCGAGCAAGCGGCTGAGCAGCGCGGCTTAGCGTGTTCGTGAGCAAGGTGCTATAGTTTTCACGAACAACGAAAGGGAAGCGATGTCACTTACTTCTGAACAAAAGGCGCTCCTTAAAGAGCTCGGCCTGCCCACGAACTTTAAGAATCTCTCGACTGACGATCGCCTCGCGATCGATGATGCCATCGGTGAAGAGCTCATCGAGAACGGCATCGACGAAGCCACCGACGCACCGAACGCACGCGGTCGCCTGTGTGAATCCATCCTCGAAGCCCTCGAAGACTAGGCGGCTCACCATGGCGAAGGCTCAGGCATCTCAAGCGGCCATTTCGGCTGCCACTTCAGCATCTTCAACAGCCCCTGCAGCTGCCACCCAAGCCACCCCTACGCGCGGCGAACGCGGTGAACACGGTAAAAGCCCAGAAGGCATGACCGAAAATCGCGGCAAGCGACAAGACTCCGCCACCATCAAGCGCACGCTCTACTTCTTCTGGCAGATCACGAAGAAGCGCCCGTGGCCTTTTGCGCTCGGCGTCATCGCCACCATTGGCTTCATCGGCATGCTCACCTACGCGAACACCTACGTCATGTCGCTCATTGTCGATCGCATCCAGCTTGGTCCGGTCGGCCCCGACCAGGTCTGGGAAGTCTTCGGCCCTTACATCATCGCGCTCATCCTGGTGAACGTGGTCGGCCAAGTCTGCTCGAAGCTCCAGGACTACGCCATCTTCAAAACCGAGATCAACGGCAACTACAACCTCGCGCGCCTCTGCTTCGACACACTCTCTAACCAGTCTATGACCTTCCATACCAACCGTTTTGGCGGCTCACTCGTTAGCCAGACCACGAAGTTCATGACCTCGTACTCGCTGCTCGTGGAAACCACGCTGCTCTCGCTGCTGCCCACGGTCATCGCCATCGTCTGCACCATCGGCATCCTCGCGCCCATCGTGCCCTCATACGTGGCGGTCCTCACGGTCATGCTCGTGATCTATATCGCCGTGGCTTATGTCATGTTCCGCAAGATCACTCCGCTCTCCGCCGCAGCTGCTGCCGCGCAAAACCGCTTGTCAGGCGTACTTTCCGATTCCGTCACAAACATTCTTGCCGTGAAGACCTACGGTCGCGAAGACTACGAGCGCACCCTCTTCACCGATGCCTCCCTCGAAGCCATGCGCGCCGATTCCCGCAGCATGCGCGCTACCATCAAGCGCGGCATCATGACCAGCTCGCTCATCGTGGTGATCATGTCCATCGTCTCGATCTTCACCGCGGGCGGCAACGCGTGGTTCGGCATCAGCGCCGGCACGCTCGTAATGATGTTCACCTACACCTACAACCTCACGATGCGTTTCAACATGATCAATTCCATGCTCGCGCGCCTGAACAAGGTCTTCGGCGACGCCTCCGAAATGACCCGCATCCTCGATGAACCGCGCCTTGTCTCCGACGTGCCGAACGCCCCTGCGCTCAAGGTCGAAGCTGGCAACATCGACTTCGAGCACATCGGCTTCACCTACGAAGATTCCGCGAATGCTACGCCCGTGTTCACCGACCTCAACCTCCACATTCCTGGCGGCCAGCGCGTTGGCCTGGTGGGACAATCGGGCTCGGGCAAGACCACGCTCACGAAGCTCCTGCTGCGCCTTTCCGATGTTCAGCAAGGCGAAGTGCTCGTCGATGGCCAGGATATCTCGAAGTGTTCGCAGCAAAGCCTGCGCCGTCAGATCGCTTACGTGCCGCAGGAGGCGCTGCTCTTCCACCGCAGCATTCTTGAGAACATTTCCTATGGCAAACCTGATGCAACCCGCGAAGAGATCATTGCGGCGGCGGAAAAGGCGAATGCGCTCGAATTCATCGAGCAGCTGCCCAACGGCTTCGACACGATGGTGGGGGAGCGCGGCATCAAGCTCTCCGGTGGCCAGCGCCAGCGCATCGCGATCGCGCGCGCTATTCTGGCCGATGCGCCCATCCTTGTACTGGACGAAGCTACCAGCGCGCTCGACTCCGAAAGCGAGGCGCTCGTGCAGGATGCGCTCGCGAACCTCATGCAAGGGCGCACGTCCATCGTGGTGGCGCACCGTCTTTCCACGGTGGCTTCGCTTGATCGCATCGTAGTGCTGGATAACGGCAAGATCGTTGAGGACGGTACGCATGCAAGCCTGATCGATGCTGGCGGCGAATACGCGCACCTCTGGGATCGCCAGACCGGCGCCTTCCTCGGATGATAAACTGCCCGTTCGTTCGTATTAGGGGTCGTGTAATTCGACACATTTTAAATGTGTCGAATTACACGACCCCTAACATATAGTTTGTCGCCCGAGGCGCTATAATAAAGCTACCAAAATCAAAGAGAAAGGTGCCATCATGGCTGATGATTGCCTGTTTTGCAAGATCGTAGCGGGAGAGATCCCGTCGAAGAAGGTCTACGAGGACGAAGTGTGCTATGCCTTCGACGATATCGAGCCCGAAGCCCCGGTCCACACGCTCGTCGTGCCCAAGAAGCACTACGAAAACCTCAACGACAACCCTGATCCAGAGCTACTCGGCCATCTGCTTTCCGTGGTGCCCGAGATTGCGAAGATTAAAGGCGTGTACGATTCCGGCTACCGTGTGAACATCAACACGGGCGAAGATTCCGCCTCTACCGTTCCTCACTTGCACCTGCACATCATGGGCGGCATCAAGATGGGTCGTGCAACCTTTGAAGAATCCTTCCGTCTCGAAGAGAACGCCGAATAATAGGTACCTGGTAGTTTGCCATCTTTAGCGAAAGGGGACACTATGACCGTTGTCGGAAAATGCGTCCATCGCTGTACGCATGTGCTCGATCTGGAAAAGACACTTGCATTCTACGAGAAAGCGCTCGGTATAACTGAAACGCGCAGAAAAGAGCCTGAAGATGGTTCATGGATCATCGTTTTCGCGTCTAACGAGAAAAGCCCGTTTGAGTTGGAGTTTACTTGGAACAAGGGCGTAACCGAACCTTACAACAATGGCGGTAAGGACACCCACATTGCCTTCCGCGTGCCCGACATGGAAGAAGCTCGCAAGCTCCACGACGAAATGGGGTGCGTGGTGCACGATAACCCCGCCATGGGCCTCTACTTCATCGAAGACCCCGACGGCTGCTGGATCGAGATTCTGCCAGAGAAAGAGTCGTAAGCGTTTTGGCTGCGATTCTTACAGCACATAGCGAATTGGTAGAACTGCCGCTCGGAATGGGGCGGCAGTTTTGATTTGTGTGCATCTCGTTACAGAACGGTAAACAGAAAGCCGCGAAAGGCAAACAGTCACTTCGTTCCACGCATGTGCAACACAGGCGAGCGTAGTATCGATCTCAGACTACATACACTTCCAGCAATAATGCTGGCAAACGCTTAAGTGCGCGCAACCTGAAAGAAAGTGATACTCATGGCTGCCCAAATAGTGGACGCACAATTTGTTAGATCGCACATTGGAAAATTTCCCATCATTGATGTCCGCCCTGCGGAACTCTACGATGAAGGCCACATTCCTACAGCTATAAATGTATGTGTCGCAGATTTCGATCGCTACGGCGCTGAAGAGGCCGACGAATTCTCAAAGGAATGTCGTCGTCACGCCTTCACTGAAGAATGCCCTATTATCGTGTATTGTCAGATTGGCCGTCATGCCAAGCAAGCCTGCGATTTGCTCGAAGCCGAAGGGTATCAAAATCTCTATCTCTATCTGGGTAGCTTCGACGACTGGGCGAGCGATCCTGAAAACCCCATCGAGAAATAGGTTGCCTCTATATTTCTGTTTCACCTGCGAGAGGGGAGTGCTTTCGCTACAATAGATGAAACGGAAAGGACTGAAACGGTGAGCACAGCGCAACCGCCACATCATGAAGAAGACTCTCTTCAAGCGCCTCATGCCGATAGTCAGCAAGCTGACTTGATCAGGTCGCGCGATCGGGTGTCGGGCGAAAAGAAAGCTTGGGCCAGAAAAGCGCGCCGCCGTCATTCAGTTGCTACTGCGAAATTCACACGTCATGAAACGACTGAAGCAAGCTCCACTCGCACCACTCATACGGTCGAACTTGAAACATTGGATATCCAGAAAGATAGTTCGCTTGAGGAACAGACCGAAGGGATGTTCGACACATCAACGAACGAAGAGCTCTCAGCAAGCGATGCCATAGTTGATAATGACGCAGCTAGCGATGCTTCACTTGAAGAAGAAGTCGTCGAAGAGCTCGAGGTTGTTGAGGAACAACCGGAGCAGGCTGATGAAGAGCAGCCAAAACAGGTTGATGAAAATTCTCTTGATAGTTCCGACGAAGACTTCCTAGAAGAAGAGGCCGCCGAAGACCCCAGTGAAGAGACTGACGATCTCAACAAAGAAGAAGCTTCTGCGGAAGACGACCCTGAAGGCATGAAACCCACAGAGGACGTTCCCGAAGACGAAAAGCTTACAGAAGACGGATCTGAAAACAACTCCAATGAAGAGGCCGATCAAGAGCTAGCCGACGGGGGAGAAGAAGAGCCAGAAAGCGACGCTGAAGACTCTGTTAGCGATTCTGTCGAAGAGACCTCAGAAGAGGTTGCCGAGGAAGCTGCCGAAGACTCGGAAGAGGCCACCGAAGATCTTGACGAGTATGTCGATGAACTTTCGCGAGAGCTCGATGCTATCGAAGAGTCCGAGGCTGTTGAAGAAGAGCCTGAAAACGAGCTTCCTGCTGAGCCTATGCCTACACCTGCAGCTGATGCGCGCCAAAAACCAACGAAGCGCAAGAAAACTGTGCCTCGCTATCGCTACATCAAGAGTCCGTCACTCGAGCAGGCCTTTCGTAACTTGCTGCGCCTTGATGCTGGTGAGGCTTGGCGTGCAACGCGCATTCCGCTTGTGACGTTCTTCTTGTGCTTTGCGCTGCTTGCGCTCGCCGTTGTCGATCAGGCGCCGGCAATCGATTCGGTCAACGCCGCTATCAATGCGTTCATCCATGGCGCACGCGGTGCGCTCGATAGCTTCTTCGTTGCCATCACTATGTTGGGGGATCTGCTGCCCATGACAGCGCTTTGCCTGGTCGTATGCGCCATACTCGCTATCGCGCGAAAGTGGGACAGCTTCGCCTTTTTCACCACGAATGTCATCCTAGCGGTAGTATGCGTACAGGCGCTGAAATTCATTTTTGCTGTTCCGCGACCCGGCGCTGAAACACTCGTACCTATCCCTGGGTCGTTTTCGTTTCCTTCGGCGCATAGCTTCTGTTCGCTCATCGTGTTCGGCATGATCGGTCTGCTCATCTTCCGCGCGCTGAACCGCAAGGGGGTTTCCTACAACGTGGCCATCGTGCCCGGTATCATCCTCGTCATCTTCGCGATCCTCATTGGCATTTCGCGCATCTACGTGGGCGTTCATTGGCCCAGCGACGTTCTTGGCGGCTGGCTCCTTGCGGGCATGTGGCTGCCCTTCGCAAGCGCGCTCTATACGGTTGGCGCCCGCAAAGTGGTGTCATCAAAAGCGGCCGAAGAGCAGTTCGAACAATAGCGACCGGAGTTGTCTCTCCGGAATATATCAGCGGGGTTTCACAACAGAAACAAAACAAGCGCCTTTGCATGCGTTGTGGGCGCTCTTGCTATGCTCGAAGGGTGAATCGAACAAGCGAATGAAAAGGGCGCAAATTCCCTGCGCTAAACGAACGAGCAAGGGTGAGGATCATGAAGTTCATCAGCGAATTCAAAGAGTTCATCAGTCGCGGAAGCGTGATGGACATGGCGGTCGGTATCATCATCGGCGCAGCTTTCACGGCTATCGTCACGTCGTTCGTCAGCGACATCGTCCAGCCCTTCATTGTGCTCGTTACCGGTGGCGGCACGGGTGTATCGGGCTTGGTTATTCCCGTGGCAGGCACGCCGAACGGCATCGACTTTGGTGCCTTCATCAGCGCGATCATCAACTTCCTCATCATTGCGCTGGTGGTATTCCTGCTCATCAAGGGTATCAACAAGCTGCACAATGCAGGCGGTGCCATCGCGAAAAAGGTCAACAAGCGCGGCGAAGAGGTCATCACCAAAGAGCCTATGTGCCCCTTCTGCCTTGAAGAAGTGAACGAAGGCGCAACGCGTTGTCCTCATTGCGCAGCGGAATTGCCTGAACCAGCAAAAGTCACCGAAGAGATCGTGAAGGGTTAGTGCCTATCCGATGATTTGTCATTCGTTTGGAATGTCGTTGCCATAAGGGGCGGAGCCTGTGGGGCGGTTGGACGACTCTGAGTCTGCACTCTTGAATAGTAATATGCTGTCCGAAGGAGCGAAGTGCACGAGATAGCCTGCAAGATATTGCAGGCTATCGAGCAACGAAAGCGGGTCGACCCAACCACCCCGCAGGCGTAAGCCCCTTAGGGCAGCGAAGCGGGTCACCCTCGTGCCTTACCCTCTCCACTGGTGCAGATAAGCGAACAGCGAAAGCGGGTAATAACAAGTGCCCCATAGGCGTGCCGCTTGCCCGGCAAGACCCTCAAAAATGCTGCTCGATCAAATGTGATGGTCGTGTGAGTGCGCCCCCGTTCACAGGGCAAAACCAACCGTTCCATTTCACCGTGCATGCTTGTGCGTTCGCCCCGCACCTGCCACAACATCTTGCGCTTTCTGCGCGATATGGCCGCGAATACGATCGAGTTGTGGAGTTCCTGCAAAGATAGCGTGAAGATTGCGCGTAGTTCACGCGCACAAAACGTGAAGAAATATCGTCTTTTCTTGCGTCACTCACACAAGACTCGTAGGCTTTACTACGCAGGCGCCGCCCTGATAGCAAATCGAATAGTTTAGCAGCTACGCGATGGTAGAGATGCCATCGCGTTTTGATGTAATCATCCTGTTACGAAACACATCACACAACCGAACCATTTCGTAGCGAGTTGCTTAAGCTCTCTCTTTTTGCGTGTATCGTCCGAGCGGTCTTCTTGGACGCAGTGTCTGTATATGCGGAGGTGGTCTTCGTTGCGATGCGCACGAGCAAATGCGCAACGTTCCAGCACCACCGCAGCCAACTGAATTGTTCGCAAGACCCGCTTGCCGCGAACCCGTTAAAAGGATGTTATTTGCTAGTACAAAAGTTGCGCGCAAACGCACTGCCGACTCTGCTCGGTCTTGCAATCGCCCTGTTGATCATGATGCCTTCTGTTGCTTTCGCAGACAACGAAGCATCAACCGCTGAAACGAACACGGAAGTCTCTGAATTCCACGCAGCGGTTCAACCGGAAATCTCCAACGCAATCCTCGACGCAAGCTCGTCGCTCGTTCAGCAGGCAAAGGTTTCCAATCTTCTCGACACGGCACTTTCGCTTGAAGGGAGTCCCTATTCCTACGGCGGCACCACTCCTCGCGGATTCGATTGTTCTGGATTCACCCGCTACTGCTTCGACAAGGCGCTTGGAATGGAGCTTCCGCGCACTGCTGCCGGACAGGCAGCCCTTGGTGAATCGGTCTCGATGGATGAATTGCAGCCCGGCGACCTGCTCTTTTGGGGTTCTGGATCGGGTGTGTATCACGTAGGTATCTACGTTGAAGATGGCACCTATATTCATGCAGCCGGAAGCGGCAAGGGTGTGCGTGTCCAGTCGATGGAATACTTCCATCCCTCATTCGCAAAGCGCGTTTGTTAAGCAATCGCATAGCGACCGATCAATACAAAGAAAGACCCTGGTAATGGATGCATTCCAAAGCCAGGGTCTTTTTATTGCATGCCTTGAGCTGAATTGTCTAGTAGTTCGTAGCGCGAATCTCGAAGTGGCTGCGCGGATGTTCACACACTGGGCACTTCTCGGGCGCTTCCTTGCCGATGTGTAGGTGCCCGCACACGGTGCAGTACCAAACCTGCGCCTCTTCGCGACGGAATACCTCATCGTTCTTGATGCGTTCGGTCAGCACGTTGTAGCGCTCCTCGTGCGATGCCTCGATGGCTGCCAAGTTGTCGAAGAAATCACCCAATTCGTCGAAGCCTTCTTCGCGTGCCACTTTCGCGAAAGCGGGATACTGATCGTCAGCTTCGAAATGCTCAGAGCCAGCTGCAGCCTTCAGACCCTCGAGCACATGCGGGACTTCGCCATCATGTAAGCGCTTGAACAGTAGTTTTGCATGATGCAGCTCGTTACCAGCAGTCTCATTGAAGATATCGGAGATCTGTACATAGCCGTCTTTGCGCGCCTGCTGCCCGAAGAAGGTGTACGTTACATAAGCCAACGCCTCAGCGTTCAGCGCGGTTTCCATATTCTTCCAGGATTGTGAATCTTTGAGTTCCATCAAAACCCCTCCTTTATCAAGATGACGGACTACCGGGTAATTTGTCATCTTTTCTTAGCGTGTTCCATTCATTATAGAAAGGACGCAACTTCGAACCTCGGTACTCGAGGGCTCTGTCAACAATCTGTTGAAGCGCGGTTGGAATTAGTTTACTTATTCAGGTATTGATGCAGTGTCGTGAGCAAAACGGTGAAATCGAGTGGCTTGGCGAAGTGTCCGTTCATGCCTGCCTCTTTGGCCTTACGCACATCGTCCACGAACGCATTTGCGGTCATGGCGAAGATTGGCAGCGCATCGTAGTCTGTGTCCTCGCGCGGAAGATCGCGGATCGCGCGCGTGGCATCGAGCCCGCTCATTACGGGCATCTGCATATCCATGAACACGCAATCGTAATAGCCCGGTTCGTGGTCACGCACCATCTCTAAGGCCTCCTGGCCATTCAGCGCGCGCTCGAGTTCGAAGCCAGCTGCCTCCAAGAAAGCTGCTGCCACTTCGGCATTCAGCTCGTTATCCTCTGCTAGCAACCCGCGTTTGCCGCTGAGATCGATCTCGCTTACATCGAGTTTCTCCTCGATATCCTTCTGTGCAGGTTCGGCCCCCAACAGCTCAACGAACAGCTGCTTGAGGCGCGACTTGAACAGTGGCTTGCTTACGAAGAAGCTCGCACCCGCCTGACGCGCTTCCTTCTCGATCTCGGTCCAATCGTAGGCCGAGATCACGATGATCGGTACATCCTCATTCGTCCTCTTACGAATCTCGCGGATCGTTTGCACGCCGTCCATGCCCGGCATGATCCAGTCGATGATCACGGCAAAGAACTGCTCGCCCGCCGCCTCGGCATCCACGAGCCTATCCACCGCTTCGCGCCCAGACAGCACGTATTCCGGCTTCATGCCTAGATCCTGGAGCATGATGTGCGTCGATTCGCACACTACCTCATCGTCATCCACGATGAGCACGGGCAAGTCGACGAATTCTTCGTATACGCTCTCGTCCAGCTCGGCGATCTTCAAGAACACCGTGGCGGTGAACGTGGACCCTTTGCCCAGCTGGCTCTTCACCTCGATATCGCCATTCATCATGCGCGCCGCCGAAAGCGCGATCGGCATGCCAAGCCCCGTGCCCTGCTGCTCCGCGACCTCCTTGCGCTCAGCGCGCGAGAACGCCTCGAACACATGTGGCAGGTATTCCTTGCTCATGCCAATGCCGTTGTCCTTTACGGTGAAGTCGTACTGCGCGATCTTCGCGCTGCCAGCATTCTTTTCCTCCAGCGTGATGTCGATCGTGCCACCTTCGGGTGTGTATTTGATCGCGTTGCTCACCAGGTTGGTGTAGATCTGCTGCAGGCGCACGTGGTCGCCGATCACTTCCTCGTGAACGATATCTTTCACGCGAATGATCATCTTTTGTCGTTTCGCGTCGGCTTGCGGCCTGTTGATGTCAACCAGGTCTTTCAGCATCACGGAAAGATCGAACGGTTCCTCAGAAAGTTCGATGCGTCCCGATTCGATCTTCGATACATCCAAGATCTCGTTGATCAGGGACAACAGGTGTTTGCCCGAAGAGGAGATCTTCGCTAGGCAATCCTTCACACGCTTCGTGTCGTCGATGTTGGCACCTGCGATGGCGGTCATGCCGATGATCGCATTGAGCGGAGTGCGAATGTCGTGGCTCATGTTCGAAAGGAAGCTCGTCTTAGCGGCACTCGCATTGTCGGCCGCATCAAGCGCGGTCTGGAGCGCCTCGCGCGCAGCAGCCTGGTGCTCGTTGAAGATGTTCACCTGTTTGCGGTAGCGCAGGAAAAGGATGACGATCGTTGCGATAATGACCAGGCCGATCACCAGAAGCGGCAGCGCGTAATGTCGGATTACCTCAACCAGCGAAAAGGGTGCACGCGCCTCGGAGTAACGGATCATCGCATTCGTGATCAGCGTGTCGTCGATCTGCTGTGTGGCTTCTTGCATGATCACCGCAAGGGTGGGGTCATCGCGGCTTACGGCGAACGAAAAACCTTCGCTAGCTTCAAGATACGCGGTATTGAAGGAGTCGTATTCGGGGTGCTCGGCAATGAAGAGCTGCATGATGCTCGCGTTGCCGATAACGCTGTCGACCTCGCCGCGTGACATAGCCCTGAACGCCTCATCGCGCGAAGGGTAGTTCACCAACTCCGCGTCCGGGTCGTACTGCTCAAGGAATTCCTGCTGTCCGATGGCCGCTTCGGTGGATCCAACGCGCTTGAGCACGTTATCGTCGTAGTCGCCGGTATAAGCAACCATGATGCGATCTTCAACGAGCGGCGTGGTCTGGTAGAGGTTTTCCTTTTCACGCGACCACGCGTCGGCATATACGGGGAAGATCACGTCGACCTCGTTATTCTTGATGGCTTCGCGCATCGCATAGCGACTATCGAATGCTTTCGTTTTGATGGGAATGCCCAGATACTCCTCCATGATAGGAAGCGCCGATCCCAACACACCAGTCGGTTTTCCCTGGTCATCGTGGCCAGAGATGGGCAGGTTGCCCGAAAGATACCCGAGCGTGATAGACCCTTTCTCTTCAAGCCAGGCGTGTTCTTCCTTGGTGAGCGCAGTGGTCATGCCGCTGTTGGCATAGTATTTCTTCCTGTTCTCCGCCAAGAAGTTCGGGTCGTTCGTCAGCAGATCCTCCTGCGCCTGATTGAGCTCGGCCAGCAGGTCGCCGCGGTTCTTGTTCACCGCGAAATAGAGCGGATTGCCATCGAGCCCCATGTCCGCAGAAGAGAAGAGGAATTCCTCTTCGAGCTGGGGCGTTTTATTGATGCCAGCAACAATGTCCACTTCGCCATTTCGCAGTGCCTCGATGGCCTCGCTGCGCGTGAGGTAGCGATAGGTGTAATCCCAACCAGCATAGGGCGCAAGGCGCTGATAATATTCGTAGGCGTATCCCGATTTGCGCTCGTCGTCACTGAAGCCATCTTGAAGGGCCGCATCGCCGTAGTAATAGCCGATGCGTACCTCTTTGCTGTTGTCTTCGGAGAAGGATTGATCGGGCGCGGCGAAGGCTTGATCAGCGAAAACCCCTGAACCTTGCGAAGCGTTCGCAATCGCTGAAGCTTCTGAATCCCCTGAAGTTCCTGAAACCGCCGAACCCCCCGGAATCGCACCAAACAGCGCTCCGCCGAACACGAGCGCGCAGATAACGAGCGCCGCGAACAGCATACGACGAACAGAAAAGACGCACGTAGCGTCACGTTTTTGAACATCCGTTGAACGCACGAGAATAACTCTTTCATTTTTTTGATTGACCCTATAAGTAAGTCTAGCCTTACTGTCGCTAAAAAGTAAGCAAGATGAAAGATTTTTCGAAATTCGTCTACGTTATACTTACTAATTAATAGGGCAGTTGCGTGGACAATAAGCTACGTCCCCGTTGTCCCTCCGATGAACAGGAGAAACATGAACGCACAGAATAAACAGCAGCTCCAAACCCTTCATGCGCTCTATCCTACGCGTGAAGAGGCGGCCGCCGAAGTAGCACGCCTTTCCGCAGCCGCGCATCTTCCTAAAGAAACAGAATTCTTCGTCTCTGATATCCATGGCGAATTCGCCGCGTTCTCTCACATCTTGCGCAACGCTTCTGGCGGCATTCGCGAGCTCATCGATTTCGTATTCGAAGATGGTCTTTCCGAAGACAAGAAGTGCACGCTCGCTTCGCTCGTCTATTACCCCGAAGAGCGCGCTGCCATCGATGCCGAAGCGGCGATCGATGAATCGGCCTACTATTTCGGTGCAATTGTGGAACTGGTCGCGCTTGCGCATCCGCTTGTGCTGCGCCATACGGCTGAGCGCGTCTACGACCTGCTCCCGCCAGAATATGCCGTGCTCATCCGCGCGCTGCTCGTGCACTGCCACTACGCGCATAAGCCTGAAGGCACGCCCGAGATCGCAAAGTCCTACGAGCCCGATCTCTACGCGAATGCGCTCATCAACAGTGTCATCGAAACCGGCATCGCACCCGACATCATCGTGGCATTGGCAGAGCTCATTCAGCACCTGGCGGTTGACCACCTGCACATGGTGGGCGATGTCTATGACCGCGGCCCGTACCCCGATCTCATCATGGAAGAGCTCATGCGCTTTCCGTCCATCGATATTCAGTGGGGCAACCACGATGCAGTGTGGATGGGTGCGGCGCTGGGCCAGTGGGGCTGCATCGCACACGTGGTGCGCAACTGCGCGCGCTATGGTAACCTTTCCATTCTGGAAGATTCCTACGGCATCAACCTGCGTCCGCTCGCAACCTTCGCGCAAACTGCCTACGCCGAAGACCCCTGCGTGGGTTACGCCCTGAAGGGCGATCCGGGCCTTACGCCTGAAGAGCATCGCCTGAACGTGCAGATCCAGAAGGCTATGGCTATCCTGCAGTTCAAGGTGGAAGCCCAGCTCATCGACGAGTATCCGTCCTTCGGCCTCGAAGATCGCAAGCAGCTTCACACCATCAAGTTCAGTTCCGAGACCGATGCGAATGGTAACCCCACCGCGGGTACTGTCGAAGTTGACGGCATTGAATACGCCATCACCGACCCCGTGTTCCCTACGGTGGATTGGTCCGACCCCTACAAGCTTACATCCGAAGAAGAGGCGGTCATGACCTCGCTTGCGCAAGCCTTTATCGGTTGCGAGAAGCTCCAACGTCACATGCAGTTCATGCTTGATGTGGGTAGCCTTTACACTATTTATAATGGCAACTTGCTCTTCCACGCCTGCGTGCCGCTGAACCCCGATGGCTCGCTTAAAGAGGTAGACGTGTTCGGCACTATCTATAAGGGTCGCGCACTCTTCGATGTCTTCGACCAGTATGTGCGCGACGCGTTCTACAGCCCCGACCCTGAACTGCGCAAACGTGGCAAAGATCTTATCTGGTACATGTGGCTTGGCGCAGGTTCGCCGCTCTTCGCGAAGAGCAAGATGGCCACGTTCGAGATTTATCTGGTGGCCGATAAGGCCGCGCGCAAAGAGGTGAAGAACCCCTTCTATACCCTCTTCGATGAAGAGGCAGTCTTCAATGGCATCTTCGAAGACTTCGGGCTCGATCCGAAAACTGCGCACATCGTGTGCGGTCACGTGCCCGTTAAGGTGAAGGATGGGGAAGACCCCGTGAAGTGCAACGGCAAGGTGTTAACGATCGATGGTGGCTTTTCAAGCGCTTATCAGGGAACAACAGGTATTGCAGGCTTCACGCTCATCTATAGTTCGCAGGGGTATTTCCTCGATGCGCATAAGCCGCTGCCTTCCACGCAGGAAGCGATCGATGAGCGCCTTGATATCTTCTCGGAGCGTCGCGATGTTCAGCTTGCGTCTGAGCCCATCTTGGTCGCGCAAACCGATCTGGGATCTGCCATCGAAGAGGAGATCGATGCCCTCACCATGCTCCTCTAAGTCGACAAACTGCGTGATAGGGGTCGTGTAATTCGACACATCGCAGATGTGTCGAATTACACGACCCCTATCACCTCTATCACGGCAACGACCCCCTAGCATATGATCCCTAGCGCTCTTGAAAACGCACGTTTGACGTGCGTTTTCTTAAGTCAAGACTTGTTTGTAAACGCATAAACAGCTATACTATAAATGCGTTTAGGAGCGTGATCCAAATGGCAACGAAAACATTTTCAAGCAGGGCAGACGCAGAGAAACTTGCGTATGCGGATGCGCTTGCAAAAAAGGAATATGGCATGTCGTTCGGCCAGTATTGCGGCACGGTGTTGCTCAATGGTATCGAGCAAACCGGCGAATTGCCTCGTTATAAAAATGAAGACGAGTTCGAACGGAAAAAACGAGCAATAGAATTCATGAAGAATTTCTCTTCCTATCCGCACGATGAACGTATCGGCAGAATGACAGACGAAGAGCTTAAAGATCTTATAGCGAGTCGTTATGAATAGAAAACTACTGGTAGATACTAATATCTTTTTGGATGTTGCGATCGATGCGCGCGAAGAGCATGTTCCAGGAGTCCTTCTTTGGGATGAATTTCTCTATGGTGAAATAGAGGGATATGTAGCAGCAACATCGCTCAAAGATGTTTATTACATTCTCAGCAAATATGAAGGCGAGTCTCGTTCGCGTGGTTTTATCGAGGCTATACTAAAAATCTTTCAGGTGGTACCTGTTGATGCTCCTATTTGCAATACTGCGATCAGATCCAACGAGCCAGATTTTGAAGACGGTATCGTGCGTGAATGCGCGGAGGGCATACCGGTAGACTTTATCATTTCTCGAGATAAAAATGCTTTTGGACGCTCGTATATCAAAAGCCTTACAGCTCAAGAATATCTCGATTTCTTTTGCGACATCGAAGAGATCGAACTCCCAAAATAGAAGACGAACCACCCGGTCGTCCGTCACTTTTGAGAACTAAAACGCACGTTTGACGTGCGTTTTCTTATGTCAAGACCTCAATCATTTCAGATTTATAGCTTTTTGCTAATGAGAGCGCAACTACGTGCGGCATAGCGGCAGGATCAAAGGTCTTGAGCTGAAAAGTTGTTTCTAAATTTAGCCAAAACAGAATTCAACCCCTATTAAAGTGCGGCGAGCGCTTCAAGGGGCTGGACAGCCTCGATCTCGGCACGATGAAGTTCTAAAGAATTCTAAATATCTACTTTAGCCTGCATATTCATCCAGAATTGTGGGGTAGTGCCAAACAAACGACCAAGCTTCAAGCACATTTCTGGGCTAAGGTTTCTACGCTCGCGCACGATATCATTCACGGTCTGTCGAGTAACCCTGAGCTTTTCAGCAAGTTTTGCCACACTCAGATCGAGCCCAGGCATATAGTCTTTGCGCAGAAATTCCCCAGGATGAATAGGCTTCCGGGAAACAACGATTATATCTTCACTCATGACAAACTCCTCTAACTAAACTAACAAGCTACCCGGTAATCTATTAGCTATCTTGATTTTCGTTTGCGCTTTCTCTTTCGAGCAGAGCATAAGGATATATTGGCGGAATAGTCTGTTTTCCAATAAGGCTTTCGGCTGTAATGCTCTCGATGACGCTCCTGATCTTGCCATATGCTATCGAGATTCCGTTGGCTCGAGTAATTTGCTCAGATTCGGCTTCCGAAAAATCCTCGGTAGATTTTAATGGGGCAGCTGTAGTGATTCCAACCTTACAAGACGCGATAAAGAACGTAGATGATTCTAGTTTTTTGTGCTCTCGCTTGATAACTACTTCAAGAACAGCCTCACAACGCAAACAGTCGTTTTCAATAAACGATCTACCTCGTTTGTACCTTGTTATAAAAACCTGCTCAAAATCTTCTTTATCTTCAACTGCATCAAATAGTTTGAATTCAACTCCGAGTATCTTTGAATCAAGGATTTTTATCGGAGCAAGGAGATTTTTTGTACTCATGCTGCAACTGCCTCTCTCATTGCTTCGGCATTGGAAAGCTGTTCAGATTCTACTAAGGGTTGCTTCTCTTCACCTCGTATCGCCTCTTCTTCGGCAAAATCTACGAGTGCATATTCTACTGAGCTTTCTATTGCGATTTCCCTCTCTGAACAGAACAGCTCTTTTGTTCTATATGAAGAAACAGTATCTTCGTTCATCCATTCATCTACGATAGGACCCATAGAAAGTGAACTGAGCTCTTTATTTTCGTCTGCAAGGGGCATATAGCGCGGTTTTGAGATTGGAACCATCTTAAGATCCTCGAAATCGCATCCAAGAGCTGCAGCAACTTTTGCGATAGTCTTTAGCGAAAGGTTTGCTCCTGCAGTGAGCATCTTTGATACAGCTGCCGGAGAAACATCAAGGAGCTTCGCTAAATCTTTTTGCTGCAAATTGAGCTCTTTAAGTCTTAGAAAAACCCCAATTTGAAAGCTTAACTGGAGTTTCAATAAAACTGAACTAAGGCTTGGTGGGATCGGTTCATCCAAACCGAGTATTTCTTCAGCAGTAGGACATCTATCCATTGTTCATTCACTCCATTCAAGAAGAACTTCTACGATTTTTGCTTTCTCCTTAACACTTTGAGCAGCTTTGGTGGTGCTAGTGTGCTTGTGTGCTTCAAAGGCATCCAGCATGACAATTAATTCATTCTGCATGCTGTTGTAGCTTAAAACGCGCCACAAATCGGAGAACTTTCTAATCTCAATCAGACGTGAGACAGAGCTCTTTATCGAATCGAAATAATGCGTACTAAATCCAAATTCAAGACCATCTTTATAGCCTAAAACACCAATCATGCTGAAGACGGAAATAAGTTTCTTATACGTTTCCGGATCCTTTTTGAAACGTTTTTCAAGGATGTTCTTCCCTGATACATCAGTTGCGTTAACGAGAAGAAAGAAGAAATGCGTGATCTTCTCGATATCCCATTTTTGATCCATTCGCATCATCCCTCCAATTCTATCTACTAATTAATTTATATGTTAAACGCTAGAAAATCAACTTATAAGTGAACTTC
>ERZ1034952.946-NODE-946-length-25469-cov-52.194932_pt1 | contig 25469 bp, 19 predicted proteins | sample MGYA00520625_ERZ1034952 | MGnify/ENA primary metagenome ERZ1034952 (study PRJEB33766, sample SAMN09781773) | gut metagenome | biome: gut microbiome | host: Homo sapiens | place: Madagascar | study: EMG produced TPA metagenomics assembly of the PRJNA485056 data... | reverse complement strand
CCATCACCGTATAATTGGCATATTGTGGAATATCCGTCTCCAAAGTCATACTCACTACTTGATTCAGTCGCATCCGATAGCCCTCATCCTTAGAAAAAGGATAGTAGCCCTTGCGCAGATATTCATTAAACAATGCCAACGGATGCTCAATCTCCTCCGGCAAAACGACTTCATTATTTACGATTTGTTCCAATGTAGAGACAGGAATGTCTATGCCCTTTTCCATACCGATGTATTCGCGAAAAGACAAACCTTGCATCGTAAAGACCAGTACTCGTCGACTTAAATCTGCTGTACCTTTATAAATATCAAGCACAGAAGAACCGGTAAATACCACTTGCAAGGTTGGCAGATTATCGTATATCATTTTAAGTTCTGTAGCCCATCCCTTATATTTATGTATTTCATCGATAAAAAGATGCTTGCCTCCAAGTTGGCTAAACTTCATTGCTGTTTCAAAGAGAGTATGATTAGCGAAATAGATGGATTCCGCACTCACGTAGAGTGTGTCTTTCATCTGAAGATTCAATTTGATATACTGCAAAAGAAGTGTTGTCTTGCCGACTCCACGAGGTCCAACAAGAGCCGTCATCCGATTCGACCAAGGAATCTGATGATACATATATCGTAGGTATCGAGTATCGGTACGCTTGATAAGATTGTCTGAAAGTTGCTTCAATAATTCCATATTTCTTGCCTTATTTGATGTTTACGGCTGCAAATATACAAAAAATGCGGTAAAAATACCGCAAAACACCAAAGAAATTGCTGTATTTTTACCGCAAAACATGAATATCGCATCAAAAGCATCTTGAAGAATGGATGATATCCATATCAATCTGTCTTAATGCATTATGTAATCACGCCACAAGTCGCTATGCTGACGAAGTTGTTGAACCTTTTTGTATCGCCATAATATTTCATGACATCCATGTTTTGGACAAAGTGCTTCATTGATCAGCTGTAAACTGCACCAATAATAAGACATAGCAATAGAGCCAAAAGTCCCACGCAATACTTACCTTTACAGCTCATCGTTAGCTGCTTTCTTTCCTTTTTTTGTCCAATAGACCAAACTCGTTCCTATCATAATTTTCCTTCCAATAGTTTCATACCTAAAACAAGAAAGTGTAGCACAAACCCTATTTCTACCCAAATAATAAGTCCGTGCATAAACTGTAGTGTCGGTTGTTATAATAGTTGATGGAGAATACTTTGCCTCTACAGCAGCCTTTATATTATTATAAATGCCTAAGGAAGAGGCTTTATCAATGCTACTATTCATAAAACAAACACTGTTAAGAACATCACCATGTCTTTCTATATTCAACATTTCCCAAGTCAACCCACCAAATGTAAAATATCGACTTTGTTGTGCTCTGAAGCATAAATTCTCTCCAGAACTATATTGCCTTTCATAATAAAAGCCTTGATTTTCTAGTGTCTTCACAATGACAGCTAGTGGAATTGTATTGCCCAAAACTAGCCCATAAAAGGAATCCTGCACTTTATCATTCCATACAGTATCTAATTGTTCCTTACTAGAAATCGTTTTATTACTGTTACAAGAATTAAAAGCTATTCCTACCAATAGACAAATCAAAATAAACATTTTATTTTTCATAATCATAATATTTAATAACAATAGACATTTTACAATTCCTACTTAATTCTAATATTATGAAACTTCCAATTGCTATCTTCAGATTCTATAATTGAAAACATTCTGACATTTGAAGGCAAAGCAGGAAAGATTAACGCAAACACCAACTCCTCTTCTTGGAAATGGAAATCCGTTTTCAATGGCGCAACTGCAATGTTTATCGCATCACACATTTTCAGTTTTTGTTTTCTATCAGGAATATAAATATATGTACCAGGATCAATACTTACCCAACCTACATAACCATTATCGATTCTGTTATTAACTTTACATTCTATGCGAGTTTCCTGAGGAGATAAGGCTATTTTTGTTATTTGTACATTGCATAAAGTTTCATATGTCGGATTTTGTATAACTTTTGAATATTTTGCATAAGTCATGTTGTCAAATGGGTGAGTATAACTATATATACGTAATTGCTCTCTACGTATATAGTCGTTTTGTTCTTCTATATCTTTCTTTGCTACGTCTGACATTGCTACTATCACTGTTCTGAACTCGTATTCAGCAGTTTCTGTTGCTCTAGAATAATCGCCATACTCCGCTTTGTCATCTATACGCTTTAAACTTTCATCCTTCATTTTTTTCAATTTTCCTAAAGCATCGGAAGAAAGTTCATTTTTTGTGATCAATTCACTATAATATTTCTCTATGCCACTTCTATAAGACATTGCAACATCAGCTTGTTCATCGATACCATTCAATGCTTGACCAAAAGCATCAAGATTACTTCTAACTGGAGTTCGTTTTTGAACATATTGAGCTGAACTTAGTTGGACAGCGCAACAAAAACAGAAAAATAAGAATACTATTTTCATAATTCACACATTTATAGGTTCCAGTCCTTAAACCTCTAATTAAACGTGAAGCGTGGTACTGACTATGCCACGTTCTGAATTGGAGGTCCTAGGAAAACCTTAACGCACGAATGTGTTATAGCAGCCCACGCTATGCGTGAGAACCACTATGCCACCCTTGTGCGTTTGAGAAATTTCCTAGGTTTCCAATTCACAAGATAAGCATAACGCTTCTTATTAATTTCTAACATGTCTGGAGATGATTTTCACCAAATCCGCCTCAAAGATACAAAAGATATTTGAAAACACAATAACTTTTGTAGAAAAGTTTAGAATTTCATGAAAAAAACTTGGAATGTTAGCTAAAATGTATACTATCACCGAGTGCACCAATTGGCAATATCGTCTACATGCGTAGTATTAGGCATACATTATAAAATAGCAAAAGCCTGCATCAAACTGGGAGTATTATCCCTTTGATGCAGGCTTTCATCTTATTAAAATCGCTGCCTAAACTACTTCTTCTTAGGTCTGCGACGAGCCCAACCTTCTTCCTCGAAGTTTGGCTCCTCGCCCTTGAACTTCACGTTGTCGTTGTTCTGGAAGAACTGGCGCCAATCGCCTGTATCCTCCTGAGGGCGAGACTTTCTGCCGCCACGAGATTCACCACGGCTTCCACGTCCTCCCTTTCCACGAGAATCACGAGAGTCTCTTGCATCATCAGAAGAACCTCTGCGGCTGCGTCCGCCTCTTTCTGAAGAACGACCGCCTCTGCCCTCAGAACTGCGTCCGCCACGGGCTGCTCTGCCATGACCTTCCTCATCAGCATCGTTACATCTCACGGTTCTGCCCTTGTACTCAGTACCGTTCAATGCCTTCATCACGCGCTTCGCATCCTCCTCAGGCACCTCGATGTAGGCAAACTTACTCAGCAGGTCGATGTGACCCACCTCCTGGCGACCCTTCACGTGCTTGTTCAGATACTGCATGATTTCGCCCGGATAGAAACCATCCGCCTTACCCAGGTTGATGAACAGTCTCTTGAAACCAGCCTCAGTCTCATGCTTTCTGCGACCATTGGAAACCTTGCCACGGCCCTCGCCACGACTTCCACGGCCTTCGCCGCCACGGGAACCCTTGCCGGTCTCAGGCTTGATAATCTCAGGAGCGTTCTTATAGTAATCGAGGAACTTACCGAAGGTGATGGTTACCATCTTCTTGATGATGTCCTCCTTGTCGATGTACTCAAACTGGCGGTTGATTTCAGCCATGTATGGTTCAATCTGATCCTCATCCACATCGGTCTTCATGATGTCGTCCATGGTCTTGAAGAGCTGCTTCTTGCAGATTTCCTCTGGGGTTGGCAAAACGCCGTCCACGAACTCCTTGCCAATCTGCTTCTCAATCTGGCGAACCTTGAACTTCTCTCTGGTATGGATGATAGAGATGGATGTTCCCTTCTTTCCGGCACGACCGGTACGGCCGCTTCGGTGGGTGTAACTTGCCACATCATCAGGCAAACCATAGTTGATAACGTGAGTCAGATCATCTACGTCCAGACCACGGGCAGCCACATCGGTAGCCACCAGGAACTGAACGGTATGGTTGCGGAACTTCTGCATGGTGAGGTCACGCTGCTGCTGACTCAAGTCGCCGTGCAGCGCCTCTGCATTATAACCATCCTTAATCAGCTTATCTGCAATATCCTGAGTCTCCAGCTTGGTGCGGCAGAAGATAATTGCAAAGATGCGTGGATAGAAATCCACCACGCGCTTCAGGGCGAGATACTTGTCCTTGGCATTTACCAGATAGTAGATGTGGTTTACATGCTCAGCACCCTCGTTGCGCGAACCCACTACGATTTCCTTGTGGTCGTGCAGGTAGTTGAGGGCAATCTTCTCGATGTCCTTGCTCATGGTAGCCGAGAAGAGCAGGGTGTTTCTATCTTCCGGAACGTTCTCAAAGATGGCATTGATGCTCTCAGAGAAGCCCATGTTCAGCATCTCGTCAGCCTCATCAAGCACCACGTTGTTCACGTTCTCCAACTGAGCCACGCCACGATTAATCAAATCGAGCAGACGGCCAGGGGTAGCCACGATAATCTGCACACCATGCTTCAGGGTGCGAATCTGGCTTCCGATGTCGGTACCGCCATAAACTGCGGCAATATGCAAACCGTCGATGTACTTGGCAAAACTGTTCAAATCGTCTGCTATCTGGAGGCAGAGCTCACGTGTAGGACTGAGGATGATAGCCTGTGTCTGCTTGCTGCTGGCATCAGTTTTCTGGATAACCGGAATACCGTAAGATGCAGTCTTACCCGTACCGGTCTGCGCCAACGCAATCACGTCGTTCTTATTACCAAGCAAATATGGGATTACTTCTTCCTGAACTGGCATTGGATTCTCAAATCCAAGCTCTTCGATGGCACGGCGAATCTCCTCGCTCACGCCCAATTCTTCAAATGTCTTCAAATCTTTTTAACCTTAATTCATTATAATCAAAATGGAAGGCCGAATTCACCCTCCCAGCCATGAATTAGGGTGCAAAATCCTTCCGAAACGCTTGCGGCAATCCCACGCATTTATTAAGATTGCCTAAATTCGGGTGCAAAGATACGAAAAAAATGCGAGTTTCTTGCAGATTTCTGCAATATTTTATTACCTTTGCATGAAAGTTACAACAAACAGATAACCAAGAAAACTTGAAATATATGAAAAAAGTTATTTTCACCCAAGAATGGATTGCTTTGCATCCATACGAAAAAGCAGACGAAGTTGATCTGTATTATACAGAACTCGCCAACGAAATATACCACGCTCTTGACGAGGCGTGCTACACCCATAACTTCAAGAATATGGATGAAGCCAAGCAGCTGGCACTCAGCATTGCCGGTTATTTCGAAGATGTGATTTCGGGCACAGGCATCTGGAAGACTTTTACGGAAGAATGCAAGCAGCGTTACGGCGTCTACATTCCTTTCTATGAGAAAGAAAGCGAATTCATCAAGAGTACGCTCAACGAAGATGACCCGGCTTACGACCCTGAGGAAATCAACATCGCTGATGTCAAGTTCCTGCTCTGGCACCATTACCAGCAGAGCAGTTTCGTACAGGAAGCTGTTCCTTTCCTCTTCGGAACTCTGGAACTGGCTGCCAAACTTGCCTATATCATCCTCGACAGAGAGTATGAAACGGCCCCGGAAAACGAGCGTCTTCTGACTTATCTCAGCGAAATGCCTGAGATAGAGGGCAACGCTGAAACGACCGAAGAGGAAATCGAGAAGAACAAGGAGTTGGATGAGATTCACCGTCGCGACACCCTGGCGTGGTTCCATTATGGCTGCTATTTCAACGTGGGCAACCAGAAGCGCCTGCAGTTTACCCTCCAGCAGATGGCAAACTCGCCTCAGGGTCTCACCGAGCCGCTCGCTTATTCTGTGCAGATGGAAATGACCATCGTCGGCAGAAACAATCTTCTGGCGCTCACTTCTTACGAATGGCTCTGCAAGATTTGCAGGAACATGCCTACCCACAAGCTTTGGGAGGATGAGGAGTTCAGAAAGAAGGCTACAGAGCAATATGAAAAGGTGGATCATGAGAAGGCGATTCACGACTACAATCTGCTCAAGGCGAAGGGATACGAAGACAAGTTCATCTTCCTGGAAGATGTGAAGACGCTGAAGGAATTCCTCAAGGAGATTGAATTCGAGTTGCCAAAGGACATCCGATTCCCTCAGAAATACGAGAAAGGCATCATCTTAAGCGGAAGTCCATACACAGGCATCAACATCAGTTTCGGTCTGGCTCATTGCATCGCATCGCCTGAGAACCCATACTATGTACAGGAACGTGCAGAGACCGACAGCTTTGGCATTATCAGCGGCAATGGTCTCCCATTCCCTTACGAAATTGTCTGCAAACTGATAGAAAACAACCTGATTCCTGACGCAAACATCTTTACAAGCCAGTATGTCAAGGAAGAAGGCTTGAAGATTACGCAGGCAAACCTCCAGTTCCTTGCCGATTACTACCTGATGGGTAGAAAGGATAAAGACCTGTCGCCTAAGGAGTTGTGGTAAAGATGCATTCAGCATACTCAAAAAGTTCACTACGCTAACCCCATTTTTAAAGCCGTTAGCGTAGTAGACTTTTACAGATTTATAGAAGAAAGAGCGGAAAATCAGCTGTTAACTGTTAACTCTGTTAACCCCAGCTGTTCTTCCGCTCTTTTATATTCTAGTATTTTCTCAGTTAGTTATTTCAAAATCACTAATTTAAAAATTGCTTGCAATAAAGAAAAACTACAGCCATAAAGCCCGTGTTATTCTACTTTGAACAAATCATCCAGCACCACCTCGTTCTGAATGTTTTGCCAACCAGCATTATGCTCCACACCATACGAAGTTATCATCGTTAGATGGAGAGTCTTCTTCGTTCCTGTAGCTTGCTTGAACAACTCCCTGCGCTTGATTAACCAAGCCGCATAATCGGGAGTGATGGAATAAGGATGATTGACGAACTTCATCTCACAGAGATTAATCGTCTTGTCTCCCCTATCTATTATCAAGTCAATCTGTGCCCCCGGTTGCTTATTGCCCTCTGCATCTGTAAAAGCACGGCACGACCACGTGCAGATATTCGACAGAATACCACCAATTCCCAACTTCCTCTTGATTTGAGGAATATGATGCAGACAAACCTGCTCGAAAGCATAGCCCTCCCAACCGGAAATGTCCATCTGGCGATGACTCCAATAATGCTCATCCTCACCATGATAGTTCTTCACATACTTCAGATAGAAAAGCGAATACAGGTCGGTCAACTGATACATGAAATCCCTATCCGTCTTGCCAAAAGCCGAATACTTGCGGATGAAATCGCAGTTGCATAAGTCGGAGAGCACGGTAGATACATACCCCGAATCCTCCACCTTCAGCTCCTCTATCAACTCCGGGCGAGTCATTCCCTTCAGTTTCTTAGCCAATGCCTCCACCACCCTTCTATAGAGCGTGGATTCCTTGAAGAGCGATTTAAAGAGAAAGCCATATTCACTCCTCAAAGGGGCACTGGATGAGAAGAAGAGCTCGTCGATATTCTGAGCCACGCTCAGCGAACGATTCAGCATATTGAGATAAAAAGGTGTTCCACCTATCGCCATATACAACTCGGCTATCTGGAAGCGCTCCATCGAGAACCCTCTTGAAGCCAGGAACTCCTCCGTCTCTGCCAGGTTGAACGGACGGAGATAGATGGAGCGAGTCACACGATTGTGCAAACCGCCCTTATTGCCCAGCAAGGTATTCGTCATCCAGGTGGTTGCCGAACCACAAACAATCAGTTTCAGATTGTCCTGCTTCGAAGCCCACTCGTTCCAAAACAGTTCGAAAGCCTTGAGAAAGCGAGAATAACGGGTGTCCAGCCAAGGCATTTCATCAAAGAACAAGAGCACAGGCTTTTCCTTTTTTAATGTCTCCAGATACTTGCGAAGCATAAACAGAGCCTCCATCCAGTCTTTTGGAGTTTTCTGCTCCTTATGAGAATAAAACTCCAGCTGATGGGCAAAGTTTGCCAACTGCTCCTTACGGGTACCCTCATAGATACCCGTCATATAAAAGTCGTACTTATCACCAAAGAACTTGTCGATAAGATAGGTCTTACCGATACGTCTTCTGCCATAAACAGCCACAAACTCCGCCCTAGGAGACTCGTAAATCTCCTGCAACAGAGCCATCTCACGCTGTCTTCCTATAATTCCATTAAAAGTACCCATACTTGCAAACTTTATATTTTGTTGGGTGCAAATATACAACTTTTTCTCGGGAAACACAAGCAAAACGCAAAAGTTTACTACGCTAACGCCATTTTTTAAGGGGTTAGCGTAGTGAACTTTTGATATTTAAAAGAAGTTTTAGAGAAGAAAGAGCGGCAAAACAGCTGTTAACTGTTAACTCTGTTAACCCAACTACTTCTTATAATAGGGTGCAAAGATACAACATTTTGTCGTCAAAATCCCCAAATCTCAAAAAAAAACACACTTTTGGGGGATTTAAAGGCAAAAAGTTAAGATATAAGACAGATTAGAAATCAAAAAGGGCACGATTACTCGTGCCCAAAAGAATTCTTTACCTACTGATCTGATAAGAGGGAGTTAGCAGGCTTCACTCCCAATGATGATTGATCTAATAATTCTTTCCTCTCTGAGTGTTCTAGAATATCCAAAGATGGAAAGGCAAACTTTCGCTTAAAAATTGATATTAATGCCGCAGGCTTGTCCATTTCATTTAGCCTTGACCAAGTTTCTGTTCGCAAGCTCATAAGTCTCGTTACATAACTTCCTCCATCCTTGCCATTACTGACAACTACTTGTCGTTCACTTCGCTTAGCGGTAAATACCTGCGGTTGGATTTGCACCAACCAGGTTAGAGTCATGTCCGACACACATAAAAGGGGCACGACCAATCGTGCCCCGATGAAACTTTATGCGAAAAGAGATAAAACTGAAAAACAGCATTAAACTCATAATATCTCATTATGCCCAATAACTCATGGAAAACTCCTATTGCATAGGAAGATATACATCCAGTTCGTTTTCTTGACTTATACCGTCATAGTATATCATATATAACCACCATCTACCAGGTACAGCTGTTCGTTTTGTAAAATGATTGACTTTCTGCCATCCGCTTGAAAATTCAATTGCCTTAACAATTCCATTCTGAGTAAAGAGCAAACTTCCTGATTCTTTTAAGTCATCAGTGGTATAAGGTTCATCACGCTGGATTTTACTTATATTCTGTGGGAGATAGTACGTAAGCGAGTAATCTGTAGAAGAATAACTTACTTCTTCTGACGAAGTAGACGTTGACTTATTACTCCCACCACATGCAACCAACGTGCACAATAATAATGCAATATAAAACTTCTCTTTCATAAAATATGGTTTAAATTTATACTAGCGTTCTCCAGCCGAAAACTATTGAACAGCAACTTTCTTCACACTACCATCGCTATACTTCACGATGTTCAAGCCCTTGGATGGAGCAGACAATCGCTGACCATTTACAGAATAGCGAGAGAGTTCCTTGGCATCATTTGAGGTTGTAACCTTATCAATGCCAGTTGCATCGAACTCTACTATCTTTCCAAAATCGCCCCATACAGGAGAAAGCCAATAGTCTTGTTCTGTTCCTTGAGGAACATATAGAGTACTTTTACTTATATCTGCTCCAGAAAAAGCAGAACTGGCAGAGAGTGGAACTGGCCAACTAACATAAACAGAGGTCAAATCTCTACAATTCTGAAAGGCATATTCCCCCAACTCTGTAATAGTTGAAGGTATTACTACTGATGTTATTTTCTTATCATTCAGATAATACTCAAATCCACATTCTACGTCTATATAAGGATGACCCTTCGACAAATAAGTCTCAATTTCATCATCTATTATATAATATAGATTTGTCAAGCCACAGAAAAGAAAAGCACCCGAACTTATCTAAGTAACACTGGAAGGGATGGTCAAGCTAGTCAAACCACTGCAACCACTAAAAACTTTATAACCTATCGAAGTAACACTGGAAGGGATGGTCAAGCTAGTCAAACCACTACAACCTTTAAAAACATAATCACATATCTCAGTAACACTGGAGGAGATGGTCAAGCTAGTCAAACCACTGCAACCTTCAAAAGCGGATTGACCTATCCTAGTAACACTAGAAGGGATGGTCAAGCTAGTCAAACCACTGCAACCACTAAAAACTGAATTATCTATCGAAGTAACACTGGAAGGGATGGTCAAGCTAGTCAAACCACTACAACCTTCAAAAGCACCCGAGCCTATCGAAGTAACACTGGAAGGGATGGTAAAGCTAGTCAAACCACTACAACCTTCAAAAGCACCCGAACTTATCGAAGTAACACTGGAAGGGATGGTAAAGCTAGTCAAACCACTACAACCTTCAAAAGCACTCGAGCCTATCGAAGTAACACTGGAAGGGATGGTCAAGCTAGTCAAACCACTGCAACCACTAAAAGCTGAAAAACCTATCGAAGTAACACTGGAAGGGATGGTCAAGCTAGTCAAACTACTGCAACCTTCAAAAGCTAAATATCCCAACTTATCATAAGAGGTATTCATCTCTTCTTCAAAGCTACCATGATCAAAATACAGATATGGTAATCCACCTTTTACAATTCTAGCATCAGACAAATCTAATATAGAAAGTTTTCCGTCGTTTTTTTTTCCCTTACAATCACAACCAGCCATCTCACGGATAAAACGCCAATCCGTACCATTAACGTAACCAACAATCTTCAAATTGGTAATCAGATACTTCTTGCTTTCACTAATCCTATTAGGTAAAGTACCAGCCTTATCCAGCTTGATTGTGATTTGCTTTGTAATCAAGTCATCATCAGCTGCTTGGATTGAAAGACAACCCAATAACATAAACATGACAAACAAAAGTTGTCGTTTAAAAGTAAAATTTCTCATATCTCAATTTTTAAGTTTATATTCTTTCTCCTACTTGAATTCTTGTTAGTCCAGTTACTATAGGCTCTCCTTCATCACCTTTGCTCAATTCACAATCGCAGGTAAAAAAGTAGCTGTTTTCCAGAACTCCATCCTCCTTTTCAATGCCCAATTTAACACGACCACTTACATTCCAATGTGAGTCGGTCTCAGAAGGTAGCTGGATAGTTCCCGGTTCTAAAATTGCACTCTTTATCTTTAATCCTTTCGCTTTCCCCAAGAAAGAAATTGAGGAAACATGTGTACGGACATAGTCAGCTATCGCTTTCACTTTATCCGCATCAACTTCAAATGATAACTTTGGTCGTACCATAATCGTACTTTTTAATGTGAAACAATCTGTTAACTACACAACAAAAAGAAGCGTGAACTTGCCCGTTGCTCGCTTCATGAACAGAGGCCCTGGCAAGCCCATCTTATCGAAACGAACAACATCGAAGCCCACGCCGATATGATACACTTATCCCTATACCGAATTGGACACCCTACTTGCGTAGGGTGCCACATCAGTACAGAGATGTGAATATACACATCCCGAGAGCATCTACCGTTGCATTGTCTTTGATAAGATTCTGAAACTGCCAGGTTTCTGTTCATCAAGAACTAAGCGCATAGTAAACGCACTTTAATATTATGTATGATACCTCTACCCTCCCAAGTCCTCGTCTCAGCCATCTCCCCTTTAAAAAGGAAGAAAAGCATCAACTCGGCGTGAGCGAATGGGTATCTGCGTGCAAAGGTAATGAAAATAATCGGAAAGTCGTATCATTCCCGATTATTTTTTTTCAAGAAACATAAAGATTCTGTTGTGTGAGGGCACACAACAGCCATAAAGCCATTGTATCTATTCTAATTTGAACAAATCATCCAGCACCACCTCGTTCTGAATGTTTTGCCAACCAGCATTATGCTCCACACCATACGAAGTTATCATCGTCAGATGAAGGGTCTTCTTCGTTCCAGTCGCCTGCTTAAACAACTCCCTGCGCTTGATTAACCAAGCCGCATAATCGGGAATAATGAAATAAGTACACAAGTAAAAATACAAAAGTCTACTACGCTAACCCCTTAAAAAATAGCGTTAGCGTAGTAGACTTTTGATATTTAAGAGGAGAAGGTACAGAAAATCAGCTGTTAACTGTTAACTCTGTTAACCCCTATTTCAAATTCTTATCCAGAAAATCCAGCATTTTCTCCTGTGCCTTTAAACCGCAGGAATGAGGAATTTCCCAAAGTTCTGTATCCAGCAGATTATCTGCTCCCTGACTCTTCCAAACCTTGTGCATTTCGGCGAAAGCATCCTTTACGCCAGGAACCGGGAAGAGCTTGTCTTTTGTGCCATTGATGAAGAGCATCGGTTTCGGACAGGCGAGGGAGGCGATGTGCGGATAGTCTAGATACTGCCTCAACCCCGGGATGCAATTCGCAAAACCGCCATTCTCCTTTCTTCCGAATCTCCGGGTAAGCTGCGCATCGGTGGTAATCATCCAGCAGATGGAAGCACCCGCCTTGATTCTATCCGATAATGCAGAAAGCATCCACGAGCGATAGGCTCCCATCGAACACCCCACGCACCCGATACGCTTCGCATCTACCATCGGCAGCGAAGCCAGAAACTCGGTGCTGGAAATATCATCGTAAGTCATGAAGGCAGAGAGGTCTCTACCCAGCATCATCATGTTGCCGGCTATCAGGTCGTATTTGTTTCTATCCACGCCCTCCTTGCGGCCTCGTTCTCCCCACATCGGAGCATCTGCCGAAAAGACCACGTAACCATGTTTCGCCAGATAATCGCCCACGTACTGATTATCATAAAGCTGCCTTGCCCACGCATCCGCATCATCCAAGATCTCCTGACAGAGTGCCTGCTTCTCCGGAGCATCTTTCTCTTCCGGAGTGAAGAAAGGGCGAATCATCTTCTCCTTTCCGATAAAGAGATGGGCGCCATGATCATGAAGCGCATTGACAGTTGGGAATGGACCCTTGCCATCCGGAATCAGGAGATAAGCCGTAATTCGGGAATAGGCGTTGATATTAAAGGCGATTTTCTGCGCCTTATATCCGTCTCTCTGTTCCTCGCCCAATACTTCCATATCCCAAGCCGCAGCCGCTTTCGGAGGCGTCATCATGCATTCAAACACCTTTGCCCTTGCCGCCTTCTTCCACTTCTTGAAGTTTCTGATAGGACTGTTTCCCCAAGCCATCGGATAGGTCAGTTCCTTCTTCAGCGTTTCTACATAGGTAGGAATCTCTCCCTGCCATTCATACTTCTCCCGCTTCTGAAGCTTCGGCTTCGAAGAGGTCTGTGCAAGCGCCACCGATGCCTGCAACAATGCGATGATACTATATGTGATAATCCTTTTCATTCTCTTGTCTTGTTTTGTTAGAAATCTTTCTTCCTGTTTATAAGATTAGTTATTGTTTGCAAAATTAAGAAATTATCCTCAAAAAGAGCCCAATAATCTCGATATTTTTGCGTACCTTTGCCTAAAACATTTATAAATAACGGATAAAACATCATCAAATAGAAGATAAAACATTCATAAATAACAGATAAAACATTATCAAATAGAAGATAAAGCAATATGAAAATAGCAGTTTTTTGTTCAGCAAATAAGAATATCGACCCCGACTTCTTCACGATGACTGAAGAGATGGGAAAGTGGATGGCTGAGAACGGCCACGACCTGGTTTTCGGCGGCTGCAACTCCGGCCTGATGGATTGCATCGGCAAGGCAGTAAAGGCGAATGGCGGCAGAACCATCGGTGTGGTTCCTACGCTTGTAGAGCGAGGAGGCAGAACCTTCCCTGACCTCGACATCGAGATTCCGTGTGATAATCTCAGCGACCGCAAGGACCTGATGCTTGCCCAGAGCGACATCTTCGTAGCCCTTCCTGGCGGCGTCGGCACCCTGGATGAAATCTTCACCATCGCCGCCGCCCACACCATCGGCTACCATCACAAGATGGTGATTCTCTACAACATGAAAGGCTTCTGGAACTCCACCATTGCCTTGCTGGATGATATGGCTGATAAAGGTGTAATTCGTGGCGATTGGCGAGATGTGATTGAAGTGGCGGATAACCTGGAAGAATTGGCAAAGCTCTGCGAGGCATAAAAATCCTATATGAAATAGATGAAGAAAGAGCGGAAAAACAACTGTTAACTCTGTTAACCCCAGTTGTTCTTCCGCTCTTGACATTTTCTTCAAGACCATCTATCCCTTATTTTCTTTCCCCAAAAGGAAATCGGAGAGGCTCATCATCAGAATGCCTTCTTCATTATAACCCGAATGATACCTATCCCCTACGATTATCAGTTTGCGAAAGCCATCATTTACATTCAAAAGAGAAGCCTGCTCCTGATCTACCTTCTCCTTATCAGGCAAGGCATAAGCCGACTGGATATAGAGGCGTTCATCATGACGGTTCACCACGAAATCTATCTCAAGATTCCTACGCTGCAGCTTGCCATTCTCATCCCGCTTGAAGCTTGCCACCGATCCCACATCCACAGTATAACCCTGCTTCCGCAATTCGTTATAAACCACGTTCTCCATAATATGAGTGTATTCTATCTGCCGGAAATCTACCACGGCATTTCTGATACCGATGTCCTCGAAGTAATACTTGGTACCAGTACCAATATATTTGCGCCCTTTCACATCATAACGCAAAGCCTCGCTGATGATGAAGGAATCCTGAAGGTATTCCAAATACCTGCCAATGGTTTTAGTACCGATTTCCACTCCTCCAACAGATTTGAACGTATTAGAAATTCTCTGCACATTCGTACAGGAACCAATCGTAGAAGCCAGAAGGCGCACCAACTCGCGCATTCCATCAGAATTCTTCAGCCGATTACGCTCCAAAACATCCTTCAGATAAACCGTCTCATAAATCTCTCGAAGATAATTCTGTTTCGCTTCAGGAGTTTCTATCTGCGCCACAGCAGGCAATCCACCATAAAGATAATAGGTTTCCAGGGCTTGACGCTCCTCTCCTCCTACCACTTCATAATATTCAGAAAAACTCAACGGATGGATTCGGATTTCCCAACCTCTACCACGAAATTCAGTTATCACATCCTTCGATAAGAATCGGGCATTGGAACCAGTAACATACACTTCGGCATTTTCCACATGGAGATAAGAGTTGAGCACATCCTCAAACTCCTTCACCATCTGAACCTCATCCAAGAGAATATAATACCTATCCTTATCTTTCATCAAAGCATCGATATGCTCCAGCAAAGCATCAGGATCACGGAGTTTCTTGTTTCTACGGTCTTCAAGATTTATTTGTATGATATGATCTTCCGCAACACCTCTTTCAAGCAAATGCTTGCGGAAGATGTTGAAGAGAAGGAAGGATTTACCACAACGGCGAATGCCGGTGATAATCTTTATCATCCCATTGCCTTCTGCCGAGATGAGTTCTTTCAAGTATGCTTTACGTTCAAAATACATAGTTTATGACGTTTTTTTGTGTCAAGACACGATTTTCTGTCGCAAATATACACTTTTTACTCGACTTCACCAAGTTTTATCGTAATTTACACGGAATATTTAAGGTATTTAAACAAAGAAAGAGCGGAAAAACAACTGTTAACTGTTAACTCTGTTAACCCTAGTTGTTCTTCCGCCCTTAAACTTTATTCTGCCAGCAGCTTCTCAGCCATTGCCTTACCCAGAGCCTCGCACTGCGCCTTTACCTCTGGAGTAATCGCCTGCTTCATATCCACAGGCTCGCCCACTGGCTCGTAGTGGAGCTTGGTGTCGTTCCACTCCTGAATCTTAGCCACAGCCTTGCTTGCCCAGCAATGAGAACCATACCAACCCAAGAGGTGGTTCTTGACGTCCTTATTGGCAAGCTCGGAGAGGAGAACCTCCATCTCGTGATAAAGACCGGCATTGTAGGTTGGAGCACCCACGATGAGACCCTTGTAGCGGAAGATGTCGCGCAGGATGTAGCTGTGGTGAGTCTTCGAGATATTATACATCACGATGTTCTTCACGCCAGCCTTGCTTGCCGCACGGGCGATGATTTCAGCCATACGCTCGGTGTTGCCGTACATGGTGCCGTAGCAGATAACCAAGCCTGGCTCCGTCTCATACTTCGACATCTTATCATACATGCCGATTACCTTCTCAATATGCTCGTGCCAAACCGGACCATGGGTTGAGCAGATGTAATCCAGCTCCACGCCAGCCAACTTCTTCAAGGCATTCTGAACAGGGATTCCATACTTACCCACAATGTTTGAGTAGTAGCGAACCATCTCCAGCCAGAAAGTCTCGCAGTTGATTTCCGTATCGATGATTCCGCCGTTCAGCGCACCGAAGCAACCGAACGCATCACCTGAGAAGAGCACCTTGTTCTTTGCATCCAGGGTAACCATGGTCTCTGGCCAGTGAACCATAGGGATGAGAACGAAGCTCAGCTCGTGGTTGCCCAGAGAGAGGGTTTCGCCATTCTTCACCTCTACCACGTCATCAGTTACGCCATAGAAGCCTTTCAGCATTCCCAGGGTCTTCTTGTTGCCCACAATCTTGATGTTAGGGTAATATTTCTTGATGAGGGCGATGGAGCCGCTGTGGTCAGGTTCCATGTGGTTGATGATGAGGTAATCGATTTCGCGGTCGCCAATCACCTCGTGGATGTTCTCGAGGAACTGGGTGAAGAAATCTACCTCTACAGTATCTACCAGCGCTACCTTCTCATCGTCAATGATATAAGAGTTGTAGCTCACTCCGTTAGGCAAAGGCCAGAGGCCCTCAAAACGATGCTTGTTGCGGTCGTTAACGCCTACGTAATAAATCTTGTTTGTAATTTCTGTCATATCCTTATATTTTTATAATTCCTTCTTCTTTTCTTCTCCAAATTCCTTGGAAACATAATTGTATATGTCCTTGCAGCATTCGGTGGAGAATTCCTGGGCACTCTTCAGGAGGCTATCCCATTGCGCCTCAGATAATCCACGGTCGATATCCTCGCGGGTGATTCCATCCTTGATCAGTCCGAATACGAAACCGGCATTGAAGTTATCGCCGGCTCCGATGGTGCTCACCGGCTTCATCTTCTCCGAAGGATAACTCTTGGCAAAGCCGTTCTCGGCACGAACCTCTACAGGCTCAGCACCCTGGGTGCAGATAAACTTCTTGCAGTAGAAACTGATTTCGGCATTATAAACCTTATCCGCCTCCGGTTTCTTGTAGAGGATTCCGAAGTCCTCGTGGCTTCCGCGTACGAAATCAGCCATCTCCAGGTTCTCTATCAGATTAGGCGTAATCTTCATGATTTCGTTCTGATGAGAAGCACGGAAGTTGATGTCATAATAAAGAATGGCGCCGTGCTCCTTCGCATACTCCAGGAAGCCGGCAACCTGAGGACGGACCACAGGATTCAGAGCGAAGAACGAACCGAAGAGCACGATGTCGCCAGGATTGATTTCCGGTGTGGCAAACTCCAGCTGGTCGTGAGGATGATCTTTATAGAAGATGTAGTCGGCATTGTTGTTCTCATCGAGGAAAGCCAGCGAGAGCGGCGACTTCGATTCCGGGAAAATGCTCACATTGTCAGCATTCACTCCATTATCTCTCAAAAACTGAATCACATACTCTCCTATGCGGTCGTTGCCCGCCTCGCTGATAAACGAAGCATTTACGCCCGCACGCCCCAACGAGATGACTGCATTGAATGATGAGCCACCCGGTACTGCCTCTATCGGCTTGCCGCCCTTGAAGATGATGTCAAGCACGGTTTCTCCTATTCCTATTACTTTGCGCATTGTTTTTTGATGTCTATATTTATTTTTTGGTGGCAAAGATAAGTCTTTTTGGCGATAATGCAAAATAAATGACTATTTTTTTGGATAAATTACATTTTCAGTGTAACTTTGCACCTTGAAATGAAATACAATACTTATACACTCGATAATGGACTCCGCATCATCCACCTGCCTTCAGACAGCAAGGTGGTGTATTGCGGTTACCAGATTAACGCCGGCACCCGAAACGAGGAGCCGGGCGAAGAAGGACTTGCCCACTTCTGCGAGCACGTTACTTTCAAGGGCACAGAGCGCCGCAAGGCGTGGCACATTCTCAACTGTCTGGAGAGCGTGGGAGGCGACCTGAACGCCTACACCAACAAGGAAGGCACGGTTTATTACTCAGCCATCCTCAAGGAGCACATCGCAAGAGCCGTAGATCTGCTCACCGACATCGTTTTCCATTCGGTTTATCCGCAAGCGGAAATCGACAAGGAGGTTGAGGTAATCTGCGATGAGATAGAGAGTTACAACGATTCTCCTGCCGAACTGATTTATGATGAATTCGAAAACATCATCTTCAAGGGTTCGCCGCTGGGCCACAACATTCTGGGCACAGCCGAACAGGTTCGCTCGTTCAAGACAGAAGATGCGCTGCGCTTTACAAGAAAGCTTTACCGACCGGATAATGCGATATTCTTCGCTTACGGAGACATTGACTTCAAGAAACTGGTGAAGCTTTTGAAGACTTTGAACATGGAACATGGAACTTTGAACTTTATGAATAGCAAAACTTCCGAAACGCCAACGGCAGAAATGGAAGCAGGCGATGCAAATCATAAAGTTCAAAGCTCAAAGTTCAAAGTTCAAAGTAAAGAAGTTCAAAGTAAAGTCGAGGGGCAGACGATTGTGATGCAGAAGAATACGCATCAGGCTCATGTGATGATTGGAACCCGCGCCTACGATGTGAACGACAGCCGCAGAATGCCGCTCTATCTGCTCAACAACATGCTGGGCGGACCGGGAATGAACGCCAAGCTGAACCTAGCCCTGCGCGAGCACAACGGACTGGTTTACACCGTAGAGAGCACAATGGTGGCTTATGGCTATACGGGCATTTGGAGCATTTATTTCGGCTGCGATGAGCACGACGTGAAGCGCTGCCTCAGACTGGTTCGCAAGGAACTGGATAAGTTCATGCAGAAACCGCTGAGCGAGGCGCAGCTCAAGGCCGCCAAGAAGCAGATTAAGGGACAGGTAGGCGTGGCTTGCGACAACCGCGAGAACTTTGCCCTCGACTTCGGCAAGAGCTTCCTTCACTATGGCTGGGAGAAGAACGTAGACCGACTCTACGAGCAGGTGGATGAGATTACAGCCGAACAGATACAGGCCGTGGCTCAGGAGTTGTTTGATAAAGACAGGCTCACCACGCTGATTTTCAGATAAATAAGAAACAAAGAAGGCAACAACTTGGGTCGTCATGCGACTTCCCTCGTTGTTGCCTTCGTAATTTAATGAATTAAAACTGCTTTTTTCTTAAAACAACTAACAATTAACCTAAAAACTTAAACCTAAAAACCTAAAATGAAAATCTATAAAACCTAAAACGAATTTTTAACAATCTATATATGAAATCCCCAATCAGAATTTATCACGAAAACTCTCAGGGGACAGTATGAATTTCAAATGAAAAGGAGTTTTTACTCTCCTCTCTGATTTCGGAAGCCCCTTTGGCTCCCTACTGTTACTCAGCTGTGCATTGCTGCCAGCCATTTTTTTAATCTCGGCTCTTTTGGAGCCCTTCGCATGGCTAATCTCCGATTAAGCCAACTTGTTGTTAATAGCACCAACTTCAGCTACACATGCAACAACTACTGCGATAATCATTCCTAATACTAACATAATCTTTTCCTTTCTTAAATTTGTTATCTTAAATATACAATCTTGTAGTTTTACCTAACAAAATCTTAACTCTCTTTATTTCTTACCTCCCGGAGGAGGATTTCTATGCTCTCTTAGCTTCGTAGCTTATTTGCCGCAGTTCATTCCGAGGTTCATACCTGCGCAAGCAACTACTGCGAATGCTACTACTGCTACTGTCATTATCCCGAACATTACCATAATCTTTTATCCTTTTTTCTTTTTTCTGGTGCAAAGGTACAACTTTTTGTGTGCGCACACAAACATTTTAGGAGAAAAGTTTCAAAAAGCCCTTTTTTCTTGATTAAGGTCAAGGACATTTACATTCTCATTACAAAATCAGGCACGAATTACACGAATTACACGGATTTAAGACTCTCATGTCAATTAAAACACATTCATAATCTCATAGAACATCCGCGTAATCCGCATAATCCGTACCTAATCTATTCTACGCAGCCATTCCTGGCGTTCCGTAGTGCCCATACTTGGCGATGAAACGGGCGGTCTTGGTGTAGGTGCCGTCCTCGTTCTTCATGATGAAACCACGCTTCTTCCAGTTGCACAGCAGGATGGCAAGCTTCGTCTTGGTGCCATGAACCTGACAGATGTTCTGAATCTCAGTCTTGTCAAAGGTGTCATGAACGTAGAGAAGAAGATTGCTCACACCGGGAGTATGACACACAGAGCGGCTGTCAGCATCTATCGCCTCCTGCATCTGATTGCCGAAGAAACGCATCTTGCACCACAGATCATACTTCACGCTCCATACGATGAAATCCTCTATTGCCTTCTCCCACTTCTCGCCATTCGCCAGATAAAGCACCATCGCGCGGCGGAAACCATTCGCCAGACCACGCTTGGCAAACTCGGCGTAAGGCTTGTTGTAAGCCAGCTGAGCCATCTCCATAATCTCATTCTCCAGGCGCTCGATAAGCTGGCGAGCCTTACGGCACTCCTTGAAACCGCTGGCTGCGTTCAGCTGCTGGATGTAAGGAGAAAGCTGCGACTTGAACTGCGCATCATAACTGCCCACCTCCGGACGCGGAGCGAAATCGGGACGGATGATGGTGGCAAGCGAAAGTCGGCTCACGGCTCCATCAGCCACCTCACGAACCGAGAAGAACTTCTGCGTAACGGCAATGGTGCTCGAAGCATTCCAGTTGAAACGGGTCTTTACGCGGGCTGTAACGCTCTTGGTTCCTACTCGCTCCTGACCGTCCTCAGAATTGTCCCAACAGAGACGAATCAGCTGGCTAGGGTCGTTAAACTTCCTGAGCATGTCTACCTCGTCCATCTTGCAGTAGAGATAAGCATCGCCAGCCTTCTGTACATCGTCGAGACGCTGGATGTAGGCAGCGCGGGTAAGGTCGGGCGAAACGATGCGGATGCAGATGTCTTCCGGGCGCACAGGCTTCTTCTTGTTGTCGCCCATGGTGTTCACCTCGTCCTTCCAGTCCTGCTCCTTCTGGCGGTTCACCTTATCCATCTGAACCAGGTCTTCGATGATGCAGTCGATTGGTCCGTTGACGAGCGATTTGCCTGACGACATGGCTGCAATGAGCAGATTCATCATCGCCGCCTCGTGCACCTGATTATCGGTGTAGCGGAAGGTTACGCCCTTAAGATGAGCGGCAAGCGCAGGGAAGACCGCCATTACCACAGCCGCCTTGAAATCGGCAGGCACCTTGCTGGTGAGCAGCTTGATGAGCTTAGGCAGCTTGGCTGGCAACTGAGGAGGAACATCGGCATAGATTCCCGCCTTCTCGGTGGCCTGCTTGGCAAGATGATTCTTGCGGGCAGTCTCTACAGCCTGCTTTACCAAATCCGGAATCGCGGTAGATTGCGCCACCTTGCAGGCATTCTCTACAGTGGCGAATGCCTTCACCTCGTCTTCTCCGAAGGTTTCTATTACCTGCTTGATCCAAGCCGCCTCACTATTACAGATGTATCTCAGCAGGCAGGCTTCACGATAGATGAAGTTGTTGCGGTTGCCGTGGACAGGAGCGCCGCCCATCAGCTCTACCAGCGCCTTCACAATCTCCTCGTAAGGAACGCCGTCGTAGGTCTGCTCATACTGCACGGCATTGGCAACCTTTCTAGCCTTCTCCTCCTCGCTCTCGATGGGTTCGAAGTCTACATCCAGCGGACGTCCGTCAATATCCAGTCCTCTCTTTCTGTAAGCCTCACGATATTCAGCCACAGCTTCCTTATCCAGGCGCTTGTACCAGTCGTCGGCAGTATAGATCTGACTTGCCGCATCGGTGATGAAGATGATGCGCTCCGGGGTTACGCAGCTAGGGTCTTCGGTGGCGTGGATGAGTTTGCAGAAGGCGCTCTGAGCCTCAGCGATGGTCATTCCTACCGGGATGCGGATGTCGATGTGGGCCTTGTTGCGGGCTGAGCGCTCGATGTGGAGCACCTTTCCTTTCCAGAGTTCGATGTCTTCGGCTGAGAAGATTTTCTCTCTGAAGAGCTTCTCTGTAGGCTCATCAAACATTCCGTTCAGCAGCAGGGCGTTCTTCACCGCCGGCTCAACCTCCTCAGGATTATCGATGTCTACGGTTGTCTGGAAGGTGAAAGCCTCCGGGTCGATGAATTTCTGGGCGCGATGGTCTTCGAGGAAGTGAAAGTAGTGAGGTGAGCGGAAAGGCAGCTGCTTCTTGAGGTCAGAAATCTTCCGGTCGAGCTGCTGGTAGGTTTCGCCTGCCTTCATCTCCTCCTGCTTCTTGATGATGGCGAAGGCGAGTTCATCCTCGTTTGCATACTGCGAAGCATCTACTGCATCAGCCACCTGCTGCATCATCCGGTTCTGCTGGGCGGTGAGGTCACGAATCTGACCTACGAGCTGTGCGAGCCAAGGCTGCTTGGTGAGCTCGGTGTAGTAATCGAGGAGATGGGATGAAATCTGTCCCATGTTCGCTCTGCGGTTAGGGTTCATTGCGATGAGACGGCTGCTCATCTGCTTGCATTCATCAAAGGTTAATGATTTTTGTGTCATAAATCTATATTTTTTAGTTGTAAAAGACAGGCTCTTTTTGCAGAAACCTGCCGCCTTCCATTCTGAAAAGCGATGCAAAGATAAGGAAAAAGAAAGTAACTCCATTATTATACCTCTGCCGGTAAAAGCTGTATAAAAATATCGGGCAAGAGGGATAAAAAGTTTTAGATTCAGGTATAAAGAGAGGTATAAAACAAGGGAGAAGAAAAGAAACAGGCTACAAGAAAAAAGCGTTGGCAACAGATTACAAATCCGCTGCCAACGCCCATTATTCTTTTAGCCAATCATCTAACATAATACCCTTCTTAAAAGCTTCTTCTCCCAGGATTTTCATAAAAATATCAACAATCTCACAATAACGGTTGAATTTTGCTTCTTGTGTATTAATCAATTCTTTCTGCTCCAGATTTTTCCATTTCAAAGCTTCATGGTTGGAAAAGGGAGCGATTCCTGCTTGCCTCAAATCATCCCTACCGCAGAGACGAGCTTTCGGACCGGATATTTTTTTGCCTTCAAATAGCTCTTCCAAGAATGTACAGAACGATTGAGGAGATTTGGGTGGGAGTAATTCCCAATCGCCCATCAGGCGGAAAATAGGATACCAATAGGCCTGTTTTGAAAGAAACACGCCATAATATCCCCTCTTCTGATAAACAGCAATCTTCAAGACTGCCTTTTTCACTAGTGCCATGAGTTCCTTCTTATGCTCTCCAATCGCAGGTTTCTTCCCCACAGTCTTCATCGCTATCAGTGACTCCTCATCGCCGTGCTTGCCCCACTGCTTCACATCTTCCACCCTGCCGTTCATAATCATCAGCACGATGCCCGAGAGCAGCTGGAGCATCTTCTTTCTTGGCACACGCTTATAGAACACCTGACGGAGGAAATCTACCGGGTCAGCCTTGAATGTTGGGTAGAGATTGTGAGGGAAGGCGTGCAGCTGCTGTTCTATGGCATCCAGCTGGTCTTTATAATCGTAGGTGCCCGTCTGCTTCTTCTTGATGGCATTCGGGGCTTCTACGAAGAAAGAATAGGCCGCACGCTCGCGGTAAGCCGAACTGGTGATGAATCCCATCTCGGTAAGCAGAACGGCCCGGAGGCGCTGCAGTTCATCATCGTCTATCTGCTCCAGCTTATGAAGAATGCGGTTTCTGGCCTGCGTCATTTCTCGGGAATAATCGCTGCGCTGGATTTCGAGGAAACTGCTGAGCCGCTCTCTTGCCTCAGAAAGGCAATCAGAAAGCTCCTCGCGCAGCATCGCCTCAGTTTCTGCATCAAGAGAACGGTTCTCCGCCTCAGAAGAGGTTTTATCGGATGCAGAAGAGGAGTTATCGGATGCAGAAGAGGAGTTATTGGATGCAGAAGAGCTCTTATCCGAAGCGCCTTCAGAGAGCGTATTCCTGAGGCGAATAATGCTGTTGATGACGCCTTCGAGCATCATGGTGCAATCGCTGAATCGGGTGAGCTGTTCGATGGGCAGCACAGGACCGGAGTATTGCCAGTCATCATAAATCTTATCATCATATATTTCGCGGCGCGCCTGCTCCATCTCCTCATCAGAAACATCAGAGAGCACCCTCACCATGAGCTGCAATCCAGCCTTATCGCCCTCGTTCTTGCTGTTGCAACCTATGCAGCGGGTGCGCAGGTTCCGCTCCTTGCGGGCGATGATGAGGGCGCGTACGTCCTCGCCTTCCAGGGCTGAAACATAGCCTATGAGCTGCTGTTTGTCATAAGCTTTCACCGCCAGCATGTCGAAGGTGTTGGCGTCATCGGGCACGAGGCAGATGGTTCTTCCCTCTGCTTCTTTAGCATACTCTACCTCATGGCCTTTCACGTCATTATGAGTGAGTCCTACGATATGGAATGTGAGATTCTTCATTTTATGTTGTTATTATTGTTTTTACGTTTGTTTGCAGTCAGGTTACAAAAGTAAGGTTTTTCGGTGAAACCACCAAGCATTCTTGTTTAAATTTCCTAAAAGAGGGGCGGAGAAGCCGAGGGGGTTAACAGGGTTAACAGTTAACAGCTGTTTTTTGCATGGTCCCCTCGCGTACCTTATTATATAATAATATATATATACTTATTTTTATATAAGTGTGTGGATGGAAGTATGCATTTTTGGGGTGTTAACTGTTAACCTGTTAACCTTTTGCTCTCAGAGCGCCCCTCTTTCATCTGAACGCCCTCTTTTCCCGATGCTTGTTAAAGATGGCTGGCTGAGCCTTGGCAGAAAAAAGCTCAAACGCCCTGCTACAGCCCGTTTACGGGCTTATATGAAGGCTAGAGAGAGGCATAAATGATGACTGGCGAGAGGCATAAATGATGGCAGAAAGAGGGCATGAATGATGGCTCACGAAGGGGATGAATCATGCATCGCGAGGGAAGAAATGTTGCGTCGCGACGGAACGGGGAATGCATCGCGATGCAGAAAAAAGGGCTTTTTAGAGTGGAAAACTATGAGTTGCGGGGCAGAAAACTATGAGTAAGTTTTGTTAACGGGGGAAGGCGAGGCTTTCATAAAATGATGGTTTTGCACCCTCCATTAAGCGTTTTTACTCAACGTACTGAGTAATTTTACTCAATACACTGAGTAAATTCAGCTCATCAACAAGATAAAAAAAAAAGAAAAACAGATGATTTAAGATTATTAAAGCCTTAAAATCGCTATTTATACAGAATATTTCCTATCTTTGCAGCATCTTTCAGTACCGAAAGTAGAAATTACTCAATCGACTGAGTAAAATTACTCAATGCACTGAGTAAATTGATAACAAAAAAAAA
>ERZ1034952.944-NODE-944-length-25500-cov-7.083789_pt1 | contig 25500 bp, 13 predicted proteins | sample MGYA00520625_ERZ1034952 | MGnify/ENA primary metagenome ERZ1034952 (study PRJEB33766, sample SAMN09781773) | gut metagenome | biome: gut microbiome | host: Homo sapiens | place: Madagascar | study: EMG produced TPA metagenomics assembly of the PRJNA485056 data set... | reverse complement strand
CATATAAGGGAAGAAAGTGAATCTTAGATTTTTTTAATAAAAGCGGTTTAAACATATATCTAAGATAAAAAAGTTAAATTTTTTGCAAACGATATTTATTTTGAGGAGGCTGCGATGTGAAACACGAAATAACGATGGGTGCGGGAAATAATACGAAAACTATAGTAAATTTTGTGAAGAAAAATATAAATCAGATAAATGTTTATGACGCGCATACAGCCTTGGAACTTACGTATTTTTATGAGGGTGAAGGTATTTATACCGTTGACGGGGAAGAATGGGAATTTTGCCAAGGCGACGTTTTTCTCGTTCAAAGCAATATATCCCATGCAATAACAAAGCTAAATAAATCCGGTGCTTTTTATAATGTGAATTTTGAACCGCGCCTGCTTTGGGACAGCAACGGTTTTTTCGGAAGCGGTTTTATGCATATTTTTACAAGTGCAGCGCACGACAAAAAATACAGGCTTGCACGCGGCAATCCAAAATTTTGTTTCATACAGGAAATATTTGAGAAGATAAGCACAGAATTTACGGACTGTGCACCCGGTTTTGAATATATGGTTAAAGCTTATATTCTTGAGCTTTTGACCGGAATTTACCGTTACTACGGCTTTTCGGAAGAAAATGATGCGGATTTGAGTGAATATAACATAGAAGGTGTATCAAAATCCGTTGATTATATAAATGAACACCTGACAGAAGATCTTTCGGTTAATACTCTTGCACGTACAGCGAATATAAGCCAGACGTATTACAACACACTTTTTAAAAAGCTGAACGGTATTACGCCTTGGGAATATGTGATTTCGAAACGGGTGGAACTTGCGGCAAACAGACTTATAAGCGGCAATGTAAATTCGATGTATCAGCTTGCAAAAGAATGCGGATTTAACAATACAGCTAATTTTAATCACGCTTTCAGAAAATATACCGGCTGCGTGCCGAGTAAATACAAAGGAGAAAGAGTATGATGAATAAGAAAATTGCCGCTCTTGCCGCGGTACTTGCGATTGCTGCTCAGACAACGGTTTTGGGAGACGGAATCAGCATATCCGCGGGATTTGATGCGGAAAGCGGGAAAATATCGCTAACAGGCAGCGCGGACGGGGAGGTATTTATAAGCGTGATAAAAAAGGGCGTTATGCCGTCGGAGCTTTCCGACGAAAATCTGCCTGTGCTTGTTAAACAGATAAACGCCGACAAAAGTTTTGCAACCGAGCTGTATTTGCCCGAATATGCCGAAAGCGGTGTAAAATATGCTGTTTATGCGTCCTGTGCGGACGGCGAGGCAAGTGCTTCGTTCATATATATAAATGACGACGGAAACGAGATTGTACAAAAGCTTAAAAATGCAAAAAACGCCGCGGAGTTTACGGCGTGCATGAAGGAAAACGCTTTAAAGCTCGGCATCGATGAGGAAAATGCGGTGTATTCCGAGAATGCGGACAAGATAGCCGTGGCGCTTAACAAAGCAAAATTCGATGATGTATATGAGTTTAACGTTATTTATATGCGCGCACTTTCGTGCGCGGCTCTTGCGGGAAAAACGGAGGAGGCGCTCTCGGAATACGCAAAAACGCTCGCAATAGACGTGCAGCGGGATATTTACGGTGACGAAAGGCTGAGCGAAAACGATAAAAAAACGCTGACGGATATTATTCATGACACGGATTTCATGCCGCGGATTGAGTTCGCGGACTTTTTCTCATCAAGACTTGAGGGACTTAAAGGCATGGCGGCGCTGCGAAACGCTTCAAGCTGGGGAGCGGTCAAGAGGATAATAACGGAGGATTTTAAAGACGAATACGGTTATTTGACGCAAAGCGAAAAATATATGCAGATAAAAGATAAGGACTCCGTGTTCAAAAAAATAAAGGAAACAGGCATAGGAGACGGGGTTGAACGTGCGTTTGAAGCCGCGGCGGACGCGGTTTTCAAAGCGGAGCACGGTAAAAAAGGCGGTTTCGGCGCTTCTGCAGGCGGAAGCGGCGGAGGGGTGACAACGCCCACGGCGCTCCCGGAAAAAAACGGCAAACATACGGAGGAGACCGCAGGCTATAAGGGCGTTTTTGCCGACGTCGCAAAGGAGCATTGGGCGGCGGAAGCCGTTGAAGCCCTTGCCGACAAAAAGATTATAAGCGGCTTTAACGGTTTGTTTGAGCCGTCGCGTGAGATTTCGCGCGCGGAGTTTGCAAAGATTATTTCATTGGTTTCCGACGGCGCCGCGGCGGGGAAGGAAACGGATTTTTCGGATGTCGGCAGGGAAGCCTGGTATTTTGAATATGTTAAAGACGCCGCTTTGAAGGGACTTATTTTGGGCAATGACGGATTTTTCAGACCGAATGAAAGCATAACGCGCGAGGATGCGGCGCTTATTGTTTACAGGTGGCTTACCCAAAAAGACGGAAGGCTGCTGACAAAAAAATATTTTTCCGACAGAAGCAGCATTTCGGAATATGCGAGAGAAGCCGTTGAAGCGCTTGCCGGAGCAGGTATTCTGAAAGGAAACGAAAACGGCGTGTTCAAGCCGAAAAACAGTATTACGAGAGCGGAGGCGGCGCAGCTGATTTACGCTGCTTTGCAAAGCGCCGCGAGGAAGGGAGAATGATTTGTGTGAAGAGATTATCGGCATTTGCTTCGGCTTTGATTATGCTCATTACAGCCATACCCTGCAAAGCGGCGGACGGAGATTTTACAAAAGCCGTATGCGCATACGAGTTTCTTGAGCAGATGAACATAACCTCGGACGCGGACGGCGGCGGCGCGGTTTCGCGCGGCGAATTTGTTTCAATGCTTATGAAAGCCGTCGGGGGCGAGATGCACGGCGGAGAAAACATTTTTTCCGACGTGCCGGAGGAAAGCGAATATGCCCCGGCTGTTTCGGCAGCTGCCGCAATGGGAATAATAGAGGGCAGCGGAGGAGGGAGATTTAATCCCGAAGAGCCGACATCTTCCGCCGCGGCGATAAAGATGACGGTGTCGGCGCTCGGTTACGAAAGAGAAGCTTATGCGCGCGGCGGATATCCTGCGGGGTATTTTGCGGTTGCGTCCGATATAGCGCTGGACGCAGGCATAAAAAAATCCTACGCCGGCTTTGAGCGTGCCGACGCATATATTCTTTTATATAATTTTCTCACATGCGCGCCCGCCAAAATAACGGCGGTTTCGGGCGATGGCATTACAACGGAAAGAGACACGGAGAGCTCGTGGCTTAAGAGAAATTACGGGCTTTCAAAATACGAAGGAATTGTAAATTCGGCAGGCTTTGCTTCGGCGGTTCCGGACGGCACGGATATTGAAAACAAAATAAACATAGGCGGAAGAGTTTTTTCGTGCGACGGCGAAAAAAGCGAAAAGTATCTCGGATTAAAGGTTTGCGCATGGTATGACGATGACGGCAGCGTGAAGTACGTATATGTGCTGCCCGTGAACAAAACCGCGGAAATTTCGGCGCGCGACGTTGAAAGCTGCGGCAGGGACACGCTTTTTCTGTATGACGGGAGCGCGAGAAAGGCGGTTAAGCTGAGCCCCTCCCTGTCATTTGTCGAAAACGGAAGATTTAAGGAGCATACGGATTCCGATTTTATTTTTAAAAACGGAGCTTTAAAGCTTACAGATAATAACGGAGACGGGAAAATCGATGTTGTAAGCGTAAGAAAATACGGTTACGGCGTTGTGAGCGCAGTTTCCGCCGCCGAAAGAAAGATATTCACAAAGGACGGCAGGATTTTTAAAATACCGTTGGAGGGAGAAGGCACCGCACGGCTTTTTATGACGGACAAAAAAGGCGAAAGCTTTAAATGCGACATTCGGGATTTGAGCGAAGACATGAGCCTTGTTGAAGAAGTAAGCAGCGACGGGCTTTACACGGTGCTTACGGCGTCCGACAAGAAAGCCGCGGGAATTGTCGGCGAGGTCGGAGACGACTTTGTAACAATTTCCGATATCCCGTATAAATTAAGCGACACGTTTATCGGGCGCGGCAGGCTTGCGCCCGGCAGCGATGTGACGCTGCTTGTTGCATCGGACGGTACCGCGGCGGGATTTGCCGAAACGCAGAAAAACAATATGCAATACGGATACTATCTTGATTTTCACAGCAAAAACACGCTTTCGGGCGGTGCCGCCATTAAGCTTCTTACCGAAAAAGGCGAGATATTGTGTGCGGAGCTTGAAGAAAAAATCCGCTTAAACGGTGAGCTTATTTCAAAAAACGATTTAAAAATCCCGGGACTGCTTTTAAAGTCGGGCATACCGCAGTATCAGCTTGTCAGATACTGTATAAATTCGGACGGCAAGCTTTTAAAGCTTGATACGGCAAAGGATGCGGGCGGAAGCGTTTCGGACAAATACGACGGAGCTTTTGTCGGAGATGACAGCTTAACCGTTTTTCTCTCCGGCGTAAAAAGCTATTGGCACAATTCCTACAAGGTGTTTTCTCCGCATCTTTCCATGTGCGGCGAGCCGCCTGTTATCTTTCGCGTTCCGCTTGAAATTTCCGCGGGGGCGTCAAAAAGATATGACGATAAGTATTTTGAGGCAATAAGCACGCAGGCGCTCGGCTCCTACGGCATTTTCACGATATCGGCATATGATGTCAACCGTGTTTTGCAACCGTCCGCAATGGTTGTGTTCAGCGAAAACAGCGGCGGAGGAGAGGTGCGTGAGAAAACGCCGCTTTCAATTGTTGAAGGCGTGACGCGCGGAATAAATAAAGACGGGGAAGAAAAATATTTTATCAGCATGTGGACCAACGGCGTTTTTTATAAACATTCCGTTTCAAACGAAAAATACAGGGAATTTTCCGCCGGCGGAGTATTTCCGTCACCCGGAGATATAGTAAGGGCGGAAACGGACGCATACGGCGATATATCGGCAATGTCGATTGACGCAAAATACGACAAAAAGAAAAAAATATCCGTTTTGACAGACAGCGCGCCCGCGGACGGGCAGGTGGAGGATTCCTGCGTAAGCGGCACCGTCTTTTCGGCAAGCGGAAAGGCGCTTATTATAAAAACAGACAATTCGCCGGGCTTCAATCCGGCTTACAGCGATTTGCCGATGGACGGGCTTGAGGCTTTTTATTTAAACGATAACGCCTCGATTGCAATATTTGATACAAAAACCGAAAAAATTTCTCAGGGAAGACCGGGAGATATCGTAGGCTCGCTTTATGCCGGTGATGACAGTGCGTCGCGCGTGGTTTTAAAGTGCTTTACTCACGGTATACAGCAGCTTTTTATTTACAGATAGAGCTGCACACAACAGAAATAAGGAGATTTCAGCATGGAACAAAAAAAATGGTGGGAGACGGCGGAGCCGATGATAATATCCGCCGTACAGTGTAATTTCGGCGAAAACAGCTATGATATTTTAAGGAGGCATACCGTAGGGCGCGGCTTTAATACCGAACAGCTTTATCACCTTACGGCATCAGGCTCGATGTCATATTATAACGAGGAAAAGGACGGGGCGGCGCTTGACGAATATCTCAAAGAGGCACATAAGTGCGGCATACGCGAGATACAGTATATAAATGTGCACTGTATTCCGCAGGAGGAGTACGAAAAGCATACGGACTGGGTGCAGCTGGACAAAAACGGCAATGAAATCATGGCTTACAATGTATATTATTATTTATGCGTGAACGGGCCGTGGCGCGAATATATTCTGGAGCAAATCCGCGGGCTTTGCGGACATGACGCGGACGGTATTTTTCTTGACGGGCCGATAATGATGCAAAACGGCTGCTTCTGCGAAAAATGCAGAGAAAAATTTAAAAACAAATACGGCCATTCAATGTACGAGGGCAGCGCATATGAGAGAACGGAGTTTAATACAGCTTCCGTAACGGAGCTGATGCGCGATATTTCCGGCATTGTAAAAAAAGCCGGGAGGGATATTTTGCTTTATGTAAACAATTCGTCGCTGAGGGCGGATATAACGGGCTGCAATACACGGCGCGTGTACCCGTATGTCGATATGCTCGGGACGGAGGGCGGCTTTATATGGCTCAATAACAAAACGCCTCTTTGGGTGATATCGCCCATGGCAAAGCTGCTGAAAAGCCGAAGCGAGGGTAAACCGTGCGTGACGTTTATCGCCGGAGACTATAAGCCGTGGTCATACTATATGCACACGGCGGCGGAGACGAAGCTTTTTTACGCACAGGCGCTGGCAAACGGCACAAACGTGTGGTACGGAATACACGGCCCGACAAAGCTTATGGAAAGCGGCGGAGGAAAAGCAGCCGCCGAAATGAATGCTTTTATAAAGAAAAATGCAGATGTTTTCCGCGATACGAAAAGCACGGCGGTTATCGCGATGCTCTGGTCGCAAAGCACGGCAAATTATTATTCTTCAAGCTTCGGACAGGCAGATTTCACAGAGGTGTTAAACGGCGCCGTGAGAGAAAACACGGGCGGAGACCATTACAAAGCGTTTATGGGTTTTTGCGATATTTTAATGCGCGGTCATGTACAGTTTGACGTGATAGACGAAGAAAATATAAACTGCGGCGAGCTTGATAAATATGAGCTTTTGATAATGCCCACATGCGCATGCATGAGCGCGGAAACAGCCGATGAAATACACAGATTCGTTCAAAACGGGGGAAATATTATTTCAACATTTGATACTGCCGCGTACGATTCGAAGGGCGAAAAGCTGGAGGAGTGCAGATTGGCGGATATATTTGGCACGGAGGGCATTTGCGAAACCGTGGAATACGAAGAAGGAACGGGATATATGAAAGCCGAAAAAAGCTTTTTTGAGAAGGCAGAGCTTTCCGGGGAGCTTATTCCGGCTCCGTATGCGGCAATTCGCACCTCGGCGAGAAAGGGTGCGCAGGTTTCGGCGCAATACCGTATGCCGATGCCGGGTCGGTATTCAAAAATGCCGAAAGAGAGCTACCCCGCGATTATTGAAAACGTTTTTGGGAAAGGCCGCAGCATATTTATGTCGGGAGCCGTGGGAGAGCTTTTTTGCGAACTGAAAATTCCGGATATATCGAAAATTCTGATGTATGCCGTCCGCAGCATGGCACGGACCCGTATAAAAACCGATGCGCCCCAAAGCGTGGAATTTGTTTTGCGCGAAGGCGGAGACTGTTATTTTCTGCATATAATAAACGCCACGGGAGAAATGAAGAGACCGATTGAAAAAGTCATTCCGATTTATGACAGCAGGGTTTCGCTCGAAGTAAGCTGCCCTGTCGGCAAAATTCAAAGCATTACGGGGGAGGAGCCTGCCGGGGTCTCCGTAAACGGCGGCGAAATATCCTTCAGACTGCCCGTAATAAAAGATTATGAAATTCTGAAAATTAATAAATTACAGGAGTGAATGCCATGAAAAGAAGGATTCTGTCTTTAATGCTGGCGCTTTACGCCGCGCTGCCCTTTAAAGCGGCGTACGCCTCGGAAAAACCCGTAATAATCATCTCGGACGAGTTTTCGTCGTATGCCGAAAATTGTACCGAAACAAGATATATAAAAAGCATATCGGGCGTTGATACGCGCGTTTTGTCCGACGGCGGCAACAAGGTTCTTTTTTCCAGAGCATTTGACGCACCGGCGATTCTGCGCGCAGCCTTTTCGTGCGGAAACGAGAATTTGCTGGCTGTCAGCGCGGGAATCAAGGTGAGCGGAGACGGCGTCAGCGGAAAGCTCTTCAATATTACCTTCGGCTCAAAGAAGCTTGCGATGCTCAGAATGGATTCCGACGGCTCGGTAAAGCTTTTTGACGGGAAAAGAATATGCGGCGTTCCGAAAGCGGATTACCGCAGATTTACGGTTATTCTGAATTTCAAAGCGCAGGAATTCGACGTTTACGTTGACGGAAAATGCGAGGCGCGCGGCTGGCGTCTGCCCAAAGACGGCGGTTACGCAAATCCGACGGCGGTCGACTTTTCCGTAGATTATAACGAAAAAGAAGCTGATATTTATCTGGACGATTTCAGAATATACGCGGCAAGCGCAAGCGACGCTTCATTCGTAAGCTTCCCTTCCGAGAAAATAAACGATGAGGTTTTGCCGTTTGAGGAAACAAAAGTTATTGACGAATCCGTAAAAATACTTTATGACGAGGAGTTCAAAAACGGAATTCAGAACGTCACAAAAAGCGTCAAAGGCGGAGCGGTAGGCTTTAAAAAGGACGCGGACGGGAACGGTACTCTGAGCTTTTTTGCGGATAAAAATACTCCGGGCGGCTCGTATATAGATATAACGTGTGAGAAAATTGCGGAAATGCAGCGCTATGTCCTCGACACAAGCATTAAGATAAACGAGCTTTCCGGCGACGCGGCTTTGGGAATTGCCGATGCGAAAACAAACGGAGCGCCGTGGAGAAGGGGATACAGCCTTTCGGCGTCGGGAAAGCTCACGTCTTACGCTTCGGGCGGCACAGCGGGAGAAATACCTTTCGGAGAATGGGTTCGTTTTTCGTGCATATATGACATAAGCGCGGGAAAAGCGGACGTATACATAAACGGCGTATATGCCTCAACAAACAGTATTCCGACGGACTATATGCCCACCGTATTCAGGTTTGACCTTATAAACGGAAGCGGCGTGCACGACACGCAGATTAATTATATAAGAATATACAGCGGAAACAAGCTTTGCGGCGACGGGGTTTTTGAAGACGGCGCGCCGATTGCTCCGAAAACCGACGAGGATATAAAAAATCTGCCGACCGTCATGGACCCGGCGGACAAGCTCAAAGACGCCCTTGAAGGCAAAATCGTTTTAATGCCTTCAAACAGCACCTTTTGCATAAACGGTGAGAAAACAAAAGCAGGAGAAGAATTAAAGCCGTTTTCCGCAAACGGAGTTATTATGATTCCGCAGAAGCTTTTTGAACTTTTCAGCAAAGAGACGGTATTATTTGATTCCGAAAGCGGAAAAATTGCAATCGGTACGCGCGCGGAGCTTTTCAGGGGTGAAAAAAGAGCTTTGTCGGGCGGCAGAGAAATTATGCTTTCGGCGCCGCCGGAAGAAAAAAACGGTATTTTGTATTTTCCGCTCAGAAGCGTTTTCGAGAGCATAATGGGAAAGCATGTTTTGTGGGACAACAGAGGGTTTGCCGTTATTTCCGGCGAAGCCTTAAAGGCCGAAAGCGACTATCATTATCTTGACAGATATGTCACATGGAAGCCGATGGATTTAATATACAGATATATGCAATTTGAAAATCCGAATGGCAAAGAAATTATCGCGGCAGTGAAAGAAAACTTCCCAAACAACGTACACCCGAGAATTTTATATACCGAAAGCGATATAAACTATATACTCGATATGACGGACAAAGATGCGGAGTGGAAAAAAGCATACGAAAAACAGCTTGAAGCTGCAAGAACCTCTTATTACAGAGCATATAAAGGAAATTACGCCGCAACGGCAGACAGCTCAAAGCAGGCGGCTGCCGGCACTTTCTGCAACGATATTTTAAATCTTGCCGCAGGTTACCTTTTGACGGGAGATACGAAATATGCGGAGCGCGGTGTTGAAGCTATGAAAGAATTTGCGGCATGGGATTCTCTTGCGTGCTCCACATCAAATCTTATTACGGGTTACTGGGCAACCGGTATGGGCGTTGGGTTTGACGCATTTTATAATTATATGGCGTCTTCAAAGCAGGGCGTATCGGACATGAAATATCTTAAAGAGAGAATAAGGGCTTTGGCTTATGCCGACCACATTGCCGCATATTCGGGCGGCGGAGAGCTGCATTACATAACCATGCAGGACAATTTTATCGGCGTTACGGGAGGGGGAATGCTCTCTCTGACGCTTGCGCTGTGCGACGAAGAGGATATGGAGGTGCAGAGTGCATATATAGCTGAAAATCTGATAAAAACAGCGGAGATAGAGACAAGCCTGTTCTTCCCGAACGGCGGATATTACGAGAGCATAAGCTATGCGGATTATCTTTTTACCTATTTTGAAATAGGGCTGCAGGCGCTTTTCAACTGCTGCAAAACGGATTATGCCTTAGGCAGTGCGCCCGGATTTGCCGACGCGGGAGATTTCTTTACATATGCGCAATCGGCGGAAAACTGTTTTTCGTTCCACGACTGCAAGCCGGGATATTACGGAAGCACGGTCCGTGAGTTTATGGGCTACAGATACGGGCGCGGCAATGCGGCGGCGATGGCTGAGCTGCATTATAAGCTCATAGGAGAGGAAAGAAGCTTAAGAGAGCTTTTCTTTGCCGGAAAATCGGCTGAGGGAACTACCGAAAATGCTCCGCTTGATTATTATTTTAAAGGCGCTGAGGTTGGAACATTTGCCAATACGAGAACGGGCGGAGCACCGGTGATGGCAGGTTTTCACGGAGGATATACGGGGATTCCGCACAGTATGCTTGATTTGGGGCAGTTCAGCTTTGAAAGTGATGCCACGTTGTGGGCATGTGATCTTGGTTCGGACAGCTACAGCTTGCCTTCATACTTCAGCACACAGGGGTACAGAATATACAGAAAGCGCACGGAGGGCAAAAACTGCGTTGTAATTAATCCGTCCGAGGATACGGAAAATTATTACGGGCAGAAAATCGGCGCCTTTGCCGGCCTTACAAAATTTGAAAGCGGCAACGGCGGCGCGGTCGCGGCATACGACCTTTCCGAGGCTTACGAAAGAGATGCAGTATCATACGAGAGAGGATATATGCTTGCGGACGGACGCACGACGTTTACCGTTCGCGATGAAATCAAGCTGCGTAAAGAAAGCGAGATTTACTGGTTTATGCACACGCCGGCCGATATAGAAATTCTGAGCGGCAATGAGGCGCGCCTGGTTTCAAAAGACAAAACGCGTTCTCTTACCGTAAAAGTGCTTTGCAGCGCACCCGGATTTAAGCTTATGCAAATGGCGGCGGAGCCGCTTGCCGATTCGCCGCGCGTTGAAGGCCAGGCGGACAATGAGGGCTACACAAAGCTTGCGCTTCATATTCCGAAGGCAAGCGGAAATGTCAATATTACAGTAAAGCTTATACCGGACGAATACAAGGACAGGGCGTCGGGCATAAAAGACGAGCCGATTTCAAAGTGGAGGCCCGAAGCCGAAATGCCAGCAAGAATACCGACGCTGACAAGCTTAAAGCTTGACGGGAAAGATATAGACGGCTTTTTCGAATCGAGATGCGTGTACCGCGAAAAAATTTACAGAGGCGAAACAAGCGTTCCGTATATAGAGGCGCATAGCGACAATGCCGAGATTTATGTAAAGCAGGCAAAAAAACCGGGAGACACGGCGGTAATTACTCTTAAAGGCAATGACGGCGGCATACAGAACTGTTTTGTAACGTTTGAAGCGACAAACGAGCGTAAAATAACCGTTACGGATGAGCTTTTCAACGTTTTGCCAAAGGCAGGAGCCGAAGGTGAGCTTTTGACGCCGGTTTCGGCGGAGGGTGAAACAACTCCCGAGCCTCAAAACGGAGCGGATAAGGCAATCGACGGCGATTTGAACACAAAATACGCACAGCGCGGAATAGGCGTATGGTATGAATTTGATCTCGGGAAAATTTCGGATATAGATGGTGTATGCATAGCGTTTGCAGACGGTGATAAACGCGAAAACTATGTTGATTTGCTTTATTCGGAAGACGGGGAAAACTATAAAAGAGTTTGGAGCGGAGCTTCAAACGGAAAAACGGCCGGCTACGAAACTTTAAAAATACCGGGCAGAATGCGTTATATACGTATAATCGGCAACGGAAATTCCACATCGGTATGGAACAGTATTTCAGAAGTGCGCGCTGTTGCGAAAGGAGATGCAAAGCAGTGAGAAAAAGAGTTTTAAGTTTATTTCTGTCATTTATCTTACTTTTACCCATAGGTGCGGTAAAGGCTACGGGCGAGGTTGAACTTATACAGCCCGAAAACGGTTCGGTGGTAACGGATGATGTTACAAAAATCGTTTTTTATGCCCAAAGCGGTTCGGAAGTCAGTGTTCTTATGGACGGGACTCAAATTTTTAAAGGGATATCAAACGGAGAAAACACGGCAGAACTTGAATCACCTGCGGCAATAGGCTCTCACGATGTGGAAATACGCGCTTATACTGAGGACGGCTCATTCAAAAGCGTAAATACGTTTAAGGTTATTAAAAGGTCGGAAAAGACCGATTTTTCCTACGATTTTACAAACGGAGCGCGAAGCGGCATAACCGTTTCAAGCAACAAAACGGTCGGAACGGATGAAAGCGGTATGCCGGCAGCGCTCACACTTTCAGATTTTGAAGGAAAAGACGGAGACGAAGCAGGCTCCGTGGGAGCGGTGCTTAAGCAGGATGTGCAAAAACCAACGCTTGACTCAAGCGGGAATCCCGGCGCGGGAGTATACTACTATAAGCCGATTTCGGCAAAGGGGCGGTTTTCCGTTTCATATGACCTTAAGCTTTTCGGCGAAAGCGGCAGCTTCGAGCTTGAGTCGCGTTCGTCCGCAGGCTTTGCTTTCATAGGCGGCAAAAGGCTTTTCGGATTTGACGGAAGAATACAGGGAACAGACTATGTTTACCCCAAAGAGGAATGGATGAGCGTGCGTCATACGGTGGATTTGGACGGAGGCACTCAGCAGCTTTATATAAACGGAGAAGAAGTGAAAAATGCTGAACTTACAGCGGCTGATAAAATGGATAAAAGCGGGCTTACATATATTAAGCTGCAATATTATATAAGCCGCGGCGGCAAAAAAGATCAGGGATTTATGATAGATAATTTTTGCATGACTCATGAAGAAAGTTTTGAAGGATTCGGAGATATATATTTCAGAAATTCCGATTCGGCTTTTGAAAAAGCAGAAGACAGCATTATAAAAACAAGCACTGATGAAATTCGATTCGAATCGGATATTTTCGTCGGCGGAGCAGAGGCTGAGGAGGTGCATTTGTTTGTCGGTGAAAAAGAAACGGAAATTTCTGAAATTACGGCAGAAGACAGCGGTACACTTACTTTAAAACTTGCCCAAAATCTTCTCGGAGAACATAAAGCAAAGCTGTACGTAAGAAGCGGCGGCACAGAGTTTTACAAAGCATTTTATATAAGCCAAAGCGATTTTGCGGTGAACGGAATATCTGTAAAAAGCGGGGAAAATGAAGTTTTTGATATTTCGCATATAAGAAGCGGAGACAAAGTTTCTGTGTACGCCAAAAATAATGGTGAAAAGCGTATGGCGGTTATTTTTCTCACGGTTTACAGCGGAGGGCGAATGCTTGCTGTTTCGGCTTGCACAGTTTCGGCGGAAAGCGGACAAAGCCGCTGCGCTGAATTTGAACTTCCCAAGCTTTCGGGCGATGATATGCGCATTGAAATATATGCAGTGGACAGCTACACCATGCGCATACCGCTTTGCGGAGCGTATGTATGGAAATGAGGGTGTGAAAAAATTGATATCTGTTATGGATCCCTGTGACAAGCTTGCGGCGGCGCTTAAAGGTTGTAGGGTAATAATGACGGCAAATGAAACTTATTACGATGGGTTTGAGAAAAAATCATATGCCGCTGCGGCGGAAAAGCCATGCTTTGAAAATGGCGAGTTGTATGTACCGCGCGAGATTATGAAAAGGCTTTTTAAAACCTACCAAAGCGCCGAAAGATTCACAGAAGGTGAGAAAAACAAAAATTGCGGTATGTATATGGTTTACGACAGGCGCGGTTTTTTTGTGCTGTCGCAGACGCGTATGGAAAAAACGCCCGAGGATCATTATACCGACAGGTTTATAAAGTGGCATCCGATAGACCTTATTTACAGGTTTATGCAGTTTGACAACCCCGACGGGGAAGAAATGATACGGGCCGTAAAGAAAAGATATCCCGGCAAAAAGCATCCGCGCGTGATTTACGATGATAAAGACATTGCGCGCATAAGAGAGAAAACGCTGTCGGGCGAGTGGAAAAAAGCGCTGGACACGCTTTGCGAAAATGCCGACACGGCATGCCGCAGGAGGGTATGCAGGGAGGAGCCGCCGGACGAAAAAAAACAGCGCGCCGCGGGCGACGCACTTGACGATATGAGAAATCTTGCCGAGGCATATATGATCACGGGCGATCGGAGGTATATGCTTTGCGGCGTGGAGCTTATGAAGGCTTTTGCCGCATGGTCAACGCTTGCGCCGCGGACTTCAAACCTTATCACAGGGTATTGGTGCGGTATAATGGGTATCGGGCTTGACGCTTTCTATAAAGATATTAAAAAAGCAAATCTTTTGGAATACTTTAAAGAGCGCGTTAAATGTCTTACATATAAAGATCATATAGATTCTTACAGCGGCAAGGAAAACCTGCTTCATTACATAAAAATGCAGGATAATTTTATAGGCGTAATATCGGGAAACCTTGCTCTTTTGTGTCTTGCGCTGGCAGATGAAGAGGATATGGAAGAAGAAACGGCATACATACTCGAAAATATGATAAAAACTATGGAAATTGAAACGGGACTCTTTTTTCCTGACGGCGGATACTATGAGGGTGTGGCATACTCTTCGTATCTTTTTGATTATTTTACATATGGGCTGAATGCGCTTTTTAAATGCTGCGGAACGGATTACTCTGTTGGTGCGGCAAAGGGCTTTGCTAAAGCGGGAGATATATTCACCTCTCTTCAGACGAACAAATACTGTGCAGGATATCATGATGGGAGCGAGTTTGTATGTGTAAACGATGTGCGCGAATTTATGGCATACAGATATGGGAATACGGGCGGTGCTGAAGCGTCGAGAATCATGAAGGAAAACATTGGAGCCGGGCGCAGTGTGGATGCGCTTTTATGGTATGAATATGCTTTACAAACAAAAACGGACATTGCAAAAGCTGTTCCGCTTGACAGGTATTTTGCTGCGGCGTATACGGGAGCTTTTAAGAGCTCCAATACAGCAAAAAATCCAACTTTTGCAAGTTTTCACGGAGGCAGAAACGGGCTGCCGCATTCTATGCCCGATCTCGGAGAGTTTCAGTTTGAAAAAGACGGTGTGATGTGGGCGTATTCTCTGGGAGGAGACAGCTACAGTTTGCCAGGTTATTTTGATAAAGCCGGTTACAATCTCTACAGAAAAAGAACGGAGGGCAAAAACTGTGTTGTTATAAATCCTTCGGGCAGCGAATACAGCGGTCAGAAAGAAAGCGCCTTGGCGCCGCTTATTAAGTATGTTGGAAATGAAAAAGACGGCGGCTTTGCCGAATTTGATTTAAGCGATGCATACGAGAGAGATGTTTCTTCATACAAACGCAGCTTTGATTTTTGCAGTGGCAGAAGTGCCTATGTTATAACAGATGAAATTGAACTTTTGCGCGAAAGTGAAGTTTATTGGTTTATGCATACTCCGGCGAAAATTGAAATTTCGGGTGATACGGCATTTCTTGAGGCAGAAGGGAAAAGGCTTTGTGTGCGTATGGAATGCAGCATTAAAAATCACAGCTTTTATGCTATGGACGCGGTTCCGCTGCCCTGCTCGCCGCATGTTGAGGGGCAGAACCCAAACAAAGGCATACGAAAATTGGTTCTTCATGTAAAGGCACCCAAAGGAACTTTAAAAATATCCGCAAAGCTTGCATAAGTCGGGCGTGCGGATTAGCTATAAATAAATTTTTGAAAGGCGGTATAAAACATGAAAAGGAAAACGGCAATCATTTTATCTCTGGCACTTTTAACGGGGAGCCTATGCGCGGCACCCGTAAATGCAGAAGTTCAAAGCGTGACAACGGACTTTGCAAAAAACGAACTCGGCATGGTGGTAAAAAATGACGCAGGTACGGACGGTATGGTTTCGTATACAGTGGAAGACGAACATCTTAAAATAGTCACCGAAAATGCAACCTTGGAGAAATTAAACACCGGAAACGGCTTTTGCTTTTTCAGGTATGTAAAACCCGAAATACAGAGCAGTTACGGATTTTCGGCATCATATGATTTTTGCGTTACGGATATGAATAACACAGCCGACGGAACAGTTGCAGCGCTTATGGTTTGCACAAAAAGTCCTGCAAAATGGTCAAACGGGTTTATTCACCCGACGGTAAAAAGCGGCATCAACGGCGGCGGTGAGTTTGGTACTGCTGCATGGGAATGCGGCAAATGGTACACGGTAAAATATTATGTTGATCTTGAAAACAATACATATTTTGCAACGCTTTCCCAAAGCGGAGCGGAAGAAGTTTTTGCCGCAAGCGGGAAATACAGAAACGAAGATGTTTCAAATCTTAATAATGTGCTTTCGACAGAATTTCACCCGATGCTTTTAAACGGAACTTTACTTGTTGACAATATAGAATTCAGAAGCCTTGAAAGACCGGCTGCAGCATCGCCTTTAAACGGAGCTGCTGTCAGCGGAAACAGCCTTGATGTTTCGGGAACTTTAAGAAAAGGCGCAAAGGAAGCATATTTGCTGCTTGACGGAAACAGAGCGGCAACACTTGTCGCAAACAGTGATTCTTTTTTTACCTCAGTGGATTTGTCAAATCTTAATTTCGGAACACATACTTTGGGCGTTGAAGAAGTCTTGATTTCGGGTGACACACTGTTTTCGGAAGAAAGCGTATTTGTCTTGACGGAAATTTCGGAAAAGATATACTATGAGGGCTTGCCGACAGCGAAAGAAGATCATCAGCATAACTACTATTTTGAAGAGGGGAAGCGCTTTAAATGCAATTTGCGTCTGCCGTCATCAAACGGTTGGAGTTATGTTAATAATTCCGGTGAATCGCTTATCGTGAAAGCGGATACCATGTCATCTTATAACGCTTTGTATGTTTCTCCCGTCGACAACTGCAAAACGTTTTCAAACGAAAAAATCAAATTTACATCCGAATTTTCAATTTCCCAAAATGCGCGTCTGGGCATAGAGTGCGACGGAATTAAAGACGGTACGGTTTCAAGGGAGATTATGAACCCCGTTTTTGTAAAAGAGAACGGAACTTTTGCGAACGGCTCTAAATTTGAAGCCGGTAAAAAATATACGCTTGATTTTGAAATTGATGCTTCGGCAAAGAAATATGTAATAAAAATTGACGGAAGTGTGATAGCGTCGGGCGGCTTAAGGGTTTCCGACTTTGACGGAGATATTTTAAACGTATATTTTTATTTTGCAAACGGAAATCAATATGTTCCGAGCGGCACGGAATATACTTTCTACAGTTTAAAGCTTTCAGCGGAAGGGGAAAGCATGCCTTACATAACTTCTGTATGCGGCAGAAAGGGAGATACTGAAATGCCCGTCGCACTCGGTGAAAGTATATCGGCATTATCGGACGGTATTTCCGTAAACTTTTCAGCCAACGCCGAACTTTCCGAAGACGCTTCGGTTATGCTTAACGGAGTTTTGCTTGATAGATCCGAATATTCTGTTTCTGAAAGCAAGCTTATGATTTCACCGCTTTCGGGATTTGAATGTAATACAAGCTATATTGTTTTGATTAACGGGGTAACATTCGGAGGGCAGGCTGTTACAAAGCCTGTTGAGGCAAGATTTAAAACAAACGGAGACGTGTTGGATTCTGTCGGCGAAATAATTATTACAAAAACTGAAAACGGCGCTTCGGCAAGTGTAACGGTTGACAAAGAAGAAAATTCGGCTTTGCCGTCCGAAGGAGTATTGATTGTTGCGGCTTACAGCGGAAACAGGCTCACGGCCGTAACCCACAAAACGCAAAAGATTGAAAAGGGAAGAAATATACTTTCCGCAGAACTTGAAGATTTAAAAGGCGGAAGCGATGTACGTGCCTTCCTGTGGAATTCAATGTCGGATATAGCTCCGATTAAATAATAATTTATGGGGCTGCGGCTAAGTGCACAGATTGTGTAAAGCAATATTTTCTACCCTACAAAAAAAGATGCTGCAAAACGATTTCGTTTTGCAGCATCTATTATAAAGATTCTTCAATTTTAGTTATAAGTTTTCTTCTGAGTCTTGGTAAAAATTCGTCATCCGTAGGATACTTGTCAAAATGTATGGAAAATCCTGCTTCTTCATCAATAAGCTTTATTACTTTGTCACGCCCTATAAGGTTTTGAAGCGTTTGACAAATACGCATGTCCTGTATTGCGTCAAATGTTGATTCGCCGCGAAGCGAAGAATAAACCGTATCGTTTCCGGGATAAAGTATAAACGGATCGCCTGATGGATACGCTTTATCCGCCGAGGTTGTAATATACGGATTTATTAAATGATATGATTTCCATGAATTGTAATAATTCAATCCCCAATGCAGAAAGCCCTGTATGTTAAACTTATAAAGCAGAATCCCGAGTATGCGTACTCTTGACAGAGTCATTGCAAGCAGCGCGTTCGGAAATGTTTTTTGAGGAAAGCAGCAGTAATAAACCCACTGATTCTGAACATCATGATTTAAAAAAACGTCCAAAAATTCTTCCTGTGTAACGGGACATTCAACCAGACCTTTTTCGTAAAAGACATAATCCGATAATGCGTCAAATGTTTTGATATCACCTATAAGAGGCTTTATCAGATTATATGCAAATTCATAGCGTTCAACATCATCTGCACGCGGCTCGTCGGATATATGAAAGTAAGTTTTGTCAGCAATGCCGAGAGAATAAAGCTCATTTGTCAGGGCTTTAATATACTGCCTTAAAAAGTGTGTATATTGCGGCGATGAATAGCTTGTGTGCCACGAAAACATATAGTCGGTTTTGCCGTTTTCGGTTACCATGATATTTGGTGCACATTCCGCGCCGCCCTGTGTGAAAAGGTGAGCCATTTCAAAATATTCAATTCCGCAACCGAGGCACATATCTATAAACTTTCTGAACTTTTCAAATCCGAATTTATAGGTTTCCCCGCATTTTTCAATATCTACAAGCTGAACGCATGTACGTGTTATTCCAAAAGCGGTGTCCAAAGGTTCTGTGTGAATCGGTACATAAATCATGTTAACGCCGGTCTTTTTTGCGGCGCTTATGTATTTTTTCATCAAACTCCAGTGCTTTTCGGAAAACACAGGTACGTGGTGTATGTCTGCAACGCAGTCTGCATAAAACCATCTTGTGTATATAAGGGTTTGTTTTGCAAGCTCCGCATCGGCTACATGAAGGTGAAGAGTTTTGCATTCATTAATTTGCTGATTATCCGCGGAGGAAATTTCTATTGTAATATCATAATCTCCGGGCTCTATGTTTAATGGGATATTCACTTCAATATAAAGAGAAGAGACAAGTTCCGAAGAATTTGCAACAGACCACTTGCCGCGGTATTCTTCAATTGGCACAAGAATATCCGGCATTAAGCCCGGCTCTTTGGAAATATATCCTTCTGTTTCTTCAACTTTCATAGTTGTCGGCATGTCCATTACGGCATTTTCTATAACATAAAGCTTTATGTATTCTTTAAGCGGCGACAAAACTTTTATGTCGGCATAAAAGTTTTGTTCCGATGCGGCACACAATATATACGAAAATCGTTCTCCGAGAAGAACGCATTCGTTTGAAATTTCTTTATAGTCTGCTTTTTGAGGTTTGTGCATTGATGAAATCTGTAAAAGTTTAAAATCCATGTCAGCATCCTTTAATCTAAAATTTATTTCTATTCATCGATAAGAGCGTTGTTTATATCATTAAGAAGATTTGAAAAATCAGATTCAAGTTCTTCTTCGCTTACATTTTCGCTTACAGCCAAACTTTGTAATTTCTGCAAACGGGTACAAAGCAAATTATAATCTTCGTCAGACTTAAAAAGACTTTGCGAAGGCATGGAGTAGTCTGAAACAGCGGCAAAAATATCCATAGGTGCCGATGATTTTGACAACAGAGCGCTGCATGACGCGCCGGAAGCGCGCATAGCCTCCGAAGTGTTATCTGTCGGTTCAACGGAATTTACGGAATATGAATCGGTTATTGCCGTCTCGGTATTTTCTTTGTCTGCAGACTGCTCCGGAATAACTGCGGGAGAATAAAACTCCGGTACAGGTGCGGTTGGCAAATCTTCGTCATTGCCGGAGAGCTGCGGTGTATTGTCGGTATTTATATTGTCTTTTTTTTCAGCCGTATCCTTTTTGGAAACGGATTTTTTCGGTTCAGCACTTTTTTGAGGAACACTTTTTTCGCTTTTTGGAACCTCGGCGGCGGTTTGGGGTGCAGATGATGCGGCATCCTCCGAGGGGAGTGTCCCGAGTGTTGCGTCGATTACGGGAGCAGGGGACGGTGAGGGTGCCGGCACCGAGTCTTTTATTTTAATGCCGCCGCCGTAAATTCCGCGGGCAAAAATTACGATTGCCGCTGCCGCCGCAATGAGCGCCGCCGAGTGGCGATATTTGCCGTAGAGTGTTTTTAAACGGGTGCTCTTCGGAAGTTCTATTTCAAAATCTGCCGGAACATTGCATATGTCCGATATTTCAGCAGACATTTTTTTAATAACCTCGTACCGCAATTTGCAGTCGGCACATTTTTCCATGTGTTGCTTCATTTTTGCAGCTTCGGCGGAGGAAAGTTCACCGTCTGCAAATTCAGAAAGAAGCTCGGAAAATTTCTTGCAATCCATAATTTTCACCTCCTGTCTTTTTGACGTTTAAATTTCAAATAAGTTCCGCATTTTCGGATAATATTTTAAGAAGCATCTGCCGCGCACGTGAAATACGCGATTTCACAGTGCCTTGCGATGTGTTCATAACTGAAGATATTTCATCGTATGAAAGATTCATGTATTCTCGCAGAGTAAGAACGGTTCTGTATGTTTCGGGCAGTTTTGAAAGAGCCGAGCGCACTGCCTCGCGCTTTGATAAAAGAAGAAGCGCTTCCTCAGGGGAGGGCGTATGTATATCTTCAAGTGTTTCGGGGATTTCTTCCGCGGCATAGCGTGCCTGTTTCCTGACGATGTCTAAGCTGACGTTTCGTGTTATCATATAAATCCATGTGGATAGAGCACTTTTTCCTTCGAACGAGCCGATATTTCTGAAAATTTTCACAAATGTTTCCTGTGTTGCGTCTTCGGCATCCGAAGGATTTCGGAGAATGCTTAAAGACAGGGCGTATATTTTGTTTTTGTATTTTAAAACAAGCTCGTCAAATGCGCCGGGTTTTCCGTCTTTTAAATCTTTAACAAAGCTGTCCATGAACACACCCCCTTTTATATGACGCCTGATTTTACATAAAGTTTCTTGATTATTTCAAATTATACATTAATTTCGAAAAAAAATCAATATAAATTAAAAAAAAGATAATAATATATGAACAAACTGTAATAATACTTGAACTTATTAAGTTATTGTGTTAAAATAATTTAATAAGATTATTCATTAATTGCATTGATTTTATAAGAATCGTAAAAATAAAGAATGGAGATTAATATGGCAAATACAAAGAAAACGGCAGTTTTGCCGCTTATACCGGTACGCGGAATAATTATTTTCCCTTCTATGATATTGCATTTTGACGTTGCACGTAAACGTTCCGCGGCGGCTTTGGAAGCAGCCATGGCAAACGGACAACAGGTTTTTCTTGCGGCACAGAAGGACCTTTCCGTTGAGAAACCGGGTGAAAATGATATATATAAAATAGGAACGGTGGCAAGGGTAAAACAGATGCTGAAACTTCCGGGAAACATGGTCAGAGTTTTGGTGGAGGGGCTTTACAGAGCAAAAATTACTGATTTTATGCAGACGGAACCGTTTATGGAGTGCGCCGTCTCGGAATGCAAGAGCGTAATGAGAAATACCGGAGAGGTTGAAATTGAAGCTATAAAACGTATGATTTCGGAAATATGGCGCGAATATGAAACGCTTAATCCCAAAGTCTCAACAGAGCTTTTGCACAGCATTGAAAATATGGACAGCCTTTCGCAGTATGCCGACAGTGTGGCATCGGGCTTTTTGCAGAAACTCGATGCAAAGCAGGAAATACTTGAAGAACTTAATGTGTATAAACGACTTACAAAGCTTGTGAGCTTTATGACGTCTGAACTTGAACTCATGCGCACGGAGCGCGATATATACGCAAAGGTTAAAAGTGAAATTGACCAGAATCAGAGAAACTATTATCTTCGCGAGCAGATTAAAGTAATAATGAAGGAACTCGGTGAAGATGAGGACGAAATAGAAGAATACAAAAAGCGTGTTGAAGAAAGAAATCTTACGGACGAAGTTAAAGAAAAACTAAACAAAGAAATTTCACGCCTTGAAAAAACGGCGGTAAATTCGCCCGATGCAGGTGTTATAAGAACATATTTAGACAATGTTTTGGAGATGCCCTACGGCGTTTACACAACGGAAACGCTGTCGCTGAAAAAGGCGGAACGTATTTTAAACCGCGACCATTATGGTCTGCAAAAAGTTAAGGAAAGGATACTCGAATATCTTTCGGTTCGGATTTTAAGCGGAAATCTTTCCGGACAGATTCTGTGCCTTGTCGGCCCTCCGGGTGTAGGAAAGACTTCTATTGCAAAAAGTATTGCAGAGGCTCTGGGCAGAAACTATGCGAGAATTTCACTCGGAGGAGTACGCGATGAAGCTGAAATACGCGGACACAGAAGAACATATATAGGTTCAATGCCGGGCAGAATTATAAGCGCATTAAAAAACACGGGTTCAATGAATCCTCTGCTGCTTTTGGATGAAGTGGACAAGCTCGGCTCGGACTATAAAGGGGATCCTTCGTCTGCTCTGCTTGAAGTTTTGGACAGTGCTCAGAATTTTGCCTTCAGGGATCATTATCTGGAACTTCCGACAGATTTGTCCGATGTACTTTTTATAACCACCGCAAACAGCCTCGACACGGTTCCGCGTCCGTTGCTTGACAGAATGGAAGTTATAGAACTTTCGGGCTATACATCGGAGGAAAAAGAAAATATAGCGGTGCGCCACCTTATTCCGCGTGCTCTTTTGGAACATGGCATAAAACATTCTCAGCTTAAAATCTCCAAAGGCGCGGTGCTCGATGTAATTTTGTATTATACAAGAGAAGCCGGAGTGCGTAATCTGGAAAGAGAAATAAAACACATATGCAGAAAAGCCGCGGCAGAGCTTGTGGGCGGTGCCGAAAGCGTTTCCGTTACGCAGAGAAATCTTGAAAAATACCTCGGCAAAAAGCGCTTTCGTTTTGAAAAACTTCAAGATACGGAAGAAATCGGTGTTGTGCGCGGTCTTGCGTGGACGGCGGCAGGTGGAGATACTTTAAGCATAGAGGTTAACGTAACTCCGGGTTCCGGACATGTAGAGCTTACGGGCAAACTCGGCGAAGTAATGCAGGAATCCGCAAAAGCGGCGATAAGTTATATACGTTCAAAGGCAAATGAGCTCGGAATAGACTCGGATTTTTATAAAACAAAGGATATTCATCTGCATGTGCCGGAAGGTGCAGTCCCCAAAGACGGACCTTCCGCAGGCATTACAATTTGCACGGCAATGGTTTCGGCTCTCACGGGCCGTGCGGTGCCTTCAGATCTCGCAATGACGGGGGAAGTTACAATCCGCGGCAGGGTGCTGCCTGTCGGCGGTATAAAAGAAAAGGTTTTGGCAGCATACAGGTTTGGTGTCAAAAAAATTATTATGCCTTCCGAAAACAGATTTGATATTGAGGAGATTCCTGAAGAAATAAGAAAAAAAATCATTTTTCTTTTTGCGGATGATATGAATTTTGTTTTGGCAAATGCACTGATACCGCTTGAAAAAAGTGATGTAATAAACGGAATTGATGAAATTCAAACGGCAAATTCAGTTGGAATGAGGATTTAACAAAAACGCGGCTTTGCCGCGTTTTTGTTTTGTCTGAATAACAGCAATATATATGAAGTATAAGTCAAAAAAGGTGAAGAAGGGGTTGACATCATATGTTATAATAATTAAAAAATAAAATATTTCGGAGGTTATTATGAATGTTTTTCCTGCGCCGTCTGTTTGCATAGAAGAAGATGGATTATTTGTTTTCGGAGAAAAAGAAAAACTTTATTTGATTATCGGAAAAGATATTAAAAATCCTTATTTCGTTGAAAAGTGTTCGGAATTGTGGCGTAATTTCACTGCGGGAAAATCCGGACTTGAAGTTATAATAAAAGATGATTTTTGCGGATGTGCCGTAATATCAAAAAAGTGTGATGCGGGACCGATTCATGAGAAAACAGACTATGAATATGAATTGGACTGTTCGGAAAACGGCGTAAATATTATTTACACTGAAGAAAACGGACTTATTCATGGCTTTTCAACATTGCTGCAAATGATTTCGCCTTTTAATTTAAAAAGTAAAAATTTCAATATTCCGTGCTGCAAGATGTGTGACAGACCTATTCTGAAAATGCGCGGTGTTCATTTATGCGTATTTCCGGAAACATCGCTTTTATTTTTACGAAAAGTTGTCAGACTGTGCGGACTTTTAAAGTGTTCGCATATTATAATCGAATTTTGGGGAATGTACAAATTCCGCTTTATGAAAGAAATGGGTTGGGAAGACGGATATTCCGCGGAAGATTTAAAACCGATTATAGAAGACGGTAAGGCATTCGGGATAGAGTTTATTCCAATGTTTAACCATTTGGGGCATGCTTCACAGTCACGCTTTAAAGCGGGGAAAAACGTTTTGCTCGATAATGCTCCCGAATATGAGGAGTATTTTGAACCCGGGGGATGGACTTGGAAGATTTCAAATCCGGATGTGAGGATTCTGCTCCGCTCGGTGCGCGAAGAACTTATTGATTTGTTCAGGGAAGGAGAGTATTTTCATGTCGGCTGCGATGAAGCTTATATGGCAGACGGAGATGATGACGGACTGAATGCAGAGCAAAACAAGGCATTTGTGAACTTTTTAAATGAAACGGCTGATGAAATTAAAGCAAGCGGCAGAAAAATGATAATGTGGGGAGATATGTTTTTGAATAAAGACAGATATCCTTTTCCTTACTGCAACAATGTTTCTAACAGATGTACCGACTCGGAAAACAATTTAAAAAAACTTAGCAGCGGAATTATAATTGATGATTGGCAGTATAATGTCGGAGAGGATATGGACGAAACCGTAAAATTTTTTGTGGGGTGCAGAGACAAAGACAGCATAATTCTTTCCCCGTGGGCGGGCTATGAAAGTGTAAGCTATACCGATAATATAAACGGCCGCTGTGCACTGGCTAAAAAATACGGACTTTTGGGAGTTATTGCGACAACGTGGAATAAACTGCACAAAGATCCCAAAGAGCTTATTTATGCAGCATGTCAGATGTGGTCTGAGGATAATAAGTATGCTGACAGACGCTCGTGGGAGGTTTATAAGTGCTTCGGTATGCAGAATGTCAGAAAACTTTTGCCGTCTGGCGGTGTCAGAGAAAAATCGGGCTGGATAGAAGGAGAAAATATTATAGATTATATTTAAAAACAATAAATCCCTGCGCCGGAATCATCGGCGCAGGGATTTGGTTGTTACAAAAAAAGAACAAGCAAAACTTGTTCTTGATGTGGTGACTCCAGGGGGAGTCGAACCCCCGTTTTCGCCGTGAGAGGGCGGCGTCCTAGGCCACTAGACGATGGAGCCAAATGCTGTCAACAAAAAATATTATACTACATATAGAG
>ERZ1034952.941-NODE-941-length-25609-cov-21.537098_pt1 | contig 25609 bp, 9 predicted proteins | sample MGYA00520625_ERZ1034952 | MGnify/ENA primary metagenome ERZ1034952 (study PRJEB33766, sample SAMN09781773) | gut metagenome | biome: gut microbiome | host: Homo sapiens | place: Madagascar | study: EMG produced TPA metagenomics assembly of the PRJNA485056 data set... | reverse complement strand
TTGCTTAGAGAAAGTGTATTTCTCAAAAGCGAGTGCAAAAGTACTAACTATTTTCGAAACCACCAAATTTTCAGAGAAGAAAGTTTTATTTTTATCTCAAATTTAACAGTCTTAAACATTTTAACTCGTTATTCCCCATCAAACTCCTTATAATATACATACACACGTTGGGCGCATGTGTGCACGCACACGTTTCTTTATATAGTTAAGAAAATCTAAAATACAAAAATTACCCCCCCCGTTTTTTTGGAAGCTATCGGATTTTTTGCTACCTTTGCCTATGAATAAATGAAAGTTATACTAACTTGAATGGTATATTCTGAGCAAAATCAGGTATATCCGACATAAAATATAGTATACCCGCACAAAATACGGTATATCTAAGAACAACAAAGAAGATTAAGAACAATTTAAAGAATACCGATTCATGATAAGAAGTAAAGAACTGCGCATGCTGCTTCTCTTGCTTTCTACTCTTACGATGACTTCAGCACAGGCACAAGACTGGCGATTGAAGACAAACCTGGCATACTGGGCTACAACAACACCCAATATCGCTGCAGAAACCAGACTATCTAACCGATTGTCGATGGATCTATCATTAGGATGGAACACATTTACGTATAGTGGAAACAAAAAGCTGAAGCACATTGCGATACAACCGGAAATCAGATACTGGCTTGGATGCCCCTACATCGGACACTTCCTGGGAGCCAACATACTCTACTCGCATTACAATGCGGGCGGCGTACACTTCCCCTTCGGCTTTTTTCCAGAGCTAAAAAAGCATCGGTTCCAAGGTGACTTGGGTGCCATAGGACTGGTGTATGGTTACGACTGGTCGCTCGGCAAGAGCAACAGATGGAACCTGGAAACGGCACTGGGACTGGGAGTGGGATTCACTCGCTATACCAAATATAACTGTTATGGAAAATGCGGTACGGCTATCGAGAAAAAAAACAAGACTTTCGTGATGCCAACCAAGTTGGCTGTTTCGCTGGTTTACAACATCGGTCCTACCGACCGCATGGACAACTGCCGCCAAAAGGAGCCGCAGGAGATTATCCTTCCTGAAGATAATTGCACGCTCAACGAAATCCAGTTTACCCCTGCCCTTTCGTTCGTCAAGGACAACACGGGCAAGGCGGGCGAGTTACAGAAGAACAACCCTGTGCTTCAAGACATTAAGAACTATCGCCCTTACACCAAGGATTTGGTTTTGAGCCAGGAAGAAGGAGCACTCTACATCTTCTTCCCAAAGTCGAAGGCTGAGATTACGCAGGAATTCCGCAATAATAACAAGGTGCTCGACCAGATTATCGACATCACCAAAGCCATCATGAAGGATACCACTTCTTCGGTGAAGATTATCCAGATAGTGGGTCTCGCATCCATCGATGGTTCCGTGAAATTTAATGAACAGTTGGCTGATAAGCGAGCAGAGGCATTGAAGGATTATATCCAGCAGCGCACCTTGCTTCCCGATTCGCTCTTCGAGTGCAACAATGGCGGAGAGGCTTGGGCTGAACTTCGCTATAGTATCAAGGAGAGCAACCTGAAATGCCGGGACGAACTGCTGAGGATTATCGACAGCGAGCCTGATGCCGACCGCAGGGAGCGTCGCATCAAGAGTATCGACCAAGGCAGGGCATGGGCAGAACTTCGTGATAAGATTCTGGGCAACCAGCGCAATTCCGGTTTCCTCCGCATCTACTACGATTACGTACCTGACGAGGCGGCGACCACCATCAACCTAGCCACCCAGTTGCTCAAGTCGGAGCGTTACCTGGAGGCGTTGAAGGAGTTGCAGAAGGTAAAAGCCGACAAGCGAGCCGCCAATGCCCTAGGCATAGCCTACTACATGACGGGCAACCGAGAAGCCGCCCGCCGTTACTGGCAGCAGGCGATGGAGGCTGGCGATGAGGAGGCGAAGAAGAACCTCATGCAATATGATAGAATTTTTAATTAACAAGATTATTTACATACTAAAATCTGACTAAAGTTATGAAAAGATTTCAGCTATTTAGCTTGGCAAGTGCAATGCTTCTTGCAAGCGCAGCAGGATTCACTTCCTGCTCATCAGATTCAGAAGATCCTCAGGCAGGAGGATCAGGTGTGGCAGGACAGGTGGTGAAGACACAGTTCGTCATTAATATTCCTTATGCAGGAAATGAGAGTGGTGGAAATGCTAGAGTTTCGACACGTATGACTGCGGAAAATACCCAAAACAGTAACATCTTCTTGGGATTGAAGGATATTGAGATGTTTGCATTCGACAAAGTTCCTACTAGTGAGTCGAACACAATTTCAACGAGAACTATTAGAATTGGAACCCGTAACCCCCTACCAAGTGGCCCCAACGACTTTCGTCGCATCTATAGCGATATTGCAATTCCGGTAGGAACAACGAATATGATTTTGTATGCTAAAACTATAAGAACCAAAACTGTAGCATCGGGGCCTGCAAACAAGACCAATTTCGAAGCAGGTTCCTTGACAAATCCTTATGGAAATTTTAAGGATGATGCCAAGCCTACTTTATCGGATCTCAACTTCAATTTGGAAGCTATCCATAAGAATGACGACTTTAACGACAAAGGCCAAGCCATATTGTACAGACTGAATGAAATTGCAAATACGAAAACAAGTGACGGTCAAAAGTGGTCTGAGATAGGAACAGAAGAGTCTGCAAATAACGATGACAAGATTTTACATACTCTCTACAACACGTTTATCAAGTTGAAAGCAGGTTCTGCTAATTCCGTAAATAGCTTTATCAATCACTTGAAGGCCGCTATTAAAAGTCAGGGTGTAACGACTGAGATGGCAAATGCTATTATTGCAAATTGCCAGGAGGTATCAGTAGACTTCCCAAGAGGTTTGTTCTTACCAGATGGTGTAGTCAGAGTAAAGTTTGATACAACTAATGGTTTTATGTTTGAAACCGCTACTGCAGGAACAACCACGACAGGCAGCGATTTGATTGACTATAAGACTATCACTTACCCTTCAGAATTGGCGTATTTTGTAAGTTCTCCAATCAAGACATCAACAACCGACACAAAACTCAATGATTTACCAAGTTATAATAATTGGTTAGCAGGTACAGAGACTTGGGAAGGATACAAAAATATTGTTCAAAACAACACTCTCTTTGTGGCATTACAAAACCCTGTTCAATATGGTGTAGCATGCTTGAAATCAAGTATCAAATGCGCAAGTACTTCGCTAGAAGACAATGCAAAAGAAAAAATTGGTTCTGAATCAAACAACACCATAACCGTAGATGATAAGAGTTTTCCTGTAACAGGTATCTTGATAGGCGGTCAACCTAAAGGTGTTAAATGGGATTTTGAGCCAGCATCAACAAATCAGCCTGGTGATTTTAAATACACCATTTATGACAATGACATGAATGACGGTAACAACTTTACAGCAAAAGTAGAAGCAGGAACATTACCATACAACTATACATTAGTATTGGACAATAAGGATACTTCTGGAAGTGCAACACAAAGCAATGTCAATGTTGTAATTGAATTAGAGAATAATGCTGCAGACTTCTATGGAGCTGATGGCTTGATACCAAAAGACAGCAAATTCTATTTGGCTGGTACACTCGACTTAAGCAAATATAACCAAACAGAAGATGGCAAGGCGCTAGACCACGTATTCATAAAGGATCATACTACAGTTGCCAACTTCACTATCAATAATTTGAAGAAGGCATATAACTGTATCCCTGATCTGCGTACATCAAAGATCAACGTAGGTCTTGCTGTAGATCTCAAGTGGGAATCTGGTATAAAATTCGATGTAGAACTCTAAGCCGGATAGAATAAAACGATGGCTTATCCCCCACACGTTCTTAAAGGGCGTGCGGGGGAACTTTCTAGAAACACAAATGGGGCTTGACAGGCTAGCAACTGAATCTTATCCCGTTTTGTGCCTCAGAAAGGCACGAAATTGCCCTAGCTGGGGCAACTTTCTGTCCTTACTACGGCAGTTAGCTGCCATGCCTAGGCACTTTGCGAAATGAGCGGAATTCCACTTCGCTATCGCCTATACTTGCCTTCGGAAACGGGCTTTCGAAATCAGCGTGTCGCAGCATACGTAGAAATCTCGAAAACTATTGCACGCTACACTCACATAACAACCTTATACACAGCTATTTGCTAAACTTCCGTGTAGTGTGCAATAGAAATCGCAAATTATAATAATATTTGTGGAGGAAGATTGTCGAACATTAAGAATGCAAAAAGTACAATGAAAAAACTATATAACACTTTACTGGCATCCGTGATGACCATCAGCCTCATCACCAGTTTATCTTCATGTATTGATGAAGATATGAGCGACTGCGGCAAAGAGTATAAGATACAATATAATCTGCAACTCAATACGCAGATCAACACCGTGATTGACGTGGATCTGAACCTCATCGAAGAACAGGAGATTGCAGCCCGGCTGAAACAGGCACTCAGTAAGGTATTCACCGACCATGCCCACGACAACGACCTCTCCTTCTTCGTAGGCGAAGAACTCTCCCACCACGAGGCAAACAAGATGGGTGCCAACTCGGTATCCTACACCATCTATCTGCCACGCAACAACTATCAGAACCTCTCTCTCGCCAATACCGGAAGCGCCGACAACGTAAAAATCATCAACGCAAACTCCTGTAAATCACTCGCTTTGCAACAAGAGGCAAAAGATACCATCAACAGTCACAACATCGGGCTGTTCACTTCCCGACTCACCATCGACGAGAACGATTTCGAACACGATCTGCAAACCACGCTCTATATGGCAAACAGCTCAGCTGTGGTGGTCATCGACCAGAGCAAGGTGCAGCCCACAGAACTCTGGGGATTTGTAGAAGGCATGGCAACCCAATTCCAGGTGAACGACAGCACCTATTCTTCCAGCCTCAACACGATGGTCAGGGCAAAGAGAATCAATCAGGATTTCATCACCAACTCCATTCCAACCCACGATGCCCTCTACACAGTCTGTTTCCCGAGCATCAAACTGGAATGGCGCTACCACGTCATCGCCAAGGTGAACGACAAATACACCGAAACCATCTTCACCATGAACGAACCGCTGAAAGCCGGCAAACTTAAGATTATCAAGACCCGACTGAAGGAAGACGGTTCGCTCTCTACCAGTAACACCGCCGTAGGCGTAAGCGTGAAACTAGACTGGAAGCCAGGCGGAAGCCACGATGTGGAGATTTAATTAAATGAAGAGTGAAGAACGAAGAGTGAAGAATTCAACGGCTATAAAGATTTGATACATGAATCATATTACGAAATACATATTTGCGATACTATCGCTTATCATGCTGACAGGATGCAGCGAAAGCGAAAAGAACGAGGTAAGACCAATGGATACGTTGGCGCCCATCTCGCTCACCCTATCTGTGCCTGACGATAAGACGGAAACACGCATCGGAGATCCGGGAGAAGACACCAACGACATGGTGGACTGGGACCGGCTCACCATCATCGTTGCCTATAAGGAAAAGACGCAAGGCGACGAAATACACGATGCAGCACCCCAGAAAATGGTATATTACGATACCTATACCAAGGAAGAATTCGACAGAAAAGCCCTCGTCACCCATGCCACCTCAACCCTATCAGGACCTGATGCCAACGGCTTTCGCACCTATACGATGTATCTGCCGCTAGGCACCTGTTGCGTTTATGGGGTTACCTACAGTAACGGAGAAGGGCTGGATCTGGAGGGAATGCTAGACGGCATCGCAAAAGACGGAAAAGACCATAACTCAGATATCTATAACTTACAGATTACCAACGACTATGCCCATAAAAGCGGAGCCATAGACGTAGCCAAGTTTATCAGCGTAGCCACGGGCTATGCACTCAAGCTGGACCCAGAGACGCAAATTCTCACCAATGACAGAGATATAAAAGTAGAACAGAACATCAATGCCAATATCAACACCAAACAATACTGGCGCATGGTACTGGGCAGACTGGCTGCCAAGATTGACATCCAATGGGATGCCAAGGGAGCCTATGAGAAAGACAAGGATGGAAATCTGAAATATACCAACGTGAAAGTAAGCCAGTTTACTTATCACGGAGAACCGGCAAATCAAGAATCAACCATTTCCGGCTCCGGGAATGGTAGACTCTTCCCTACCCTTTATACCCTTTACCACCAAGAAGTATCTTCCAGGACTTCGGTAAACGGCCACACAACCTTTGTGAACACCTCGGAAATCAGCAAGCGTAACGGAAGAGTATATCATTATACCTTCCCAGACGGAGCCATTCCTCCTCGCCTCACCTTCAAGCTTGACACAGAGAAAGAAGGAACGACAGGGAAATACAACGTAACATTTGACATGAGCAATCTGAAAGATGGCTTTATCCCAGCCCGCTGGTACAAGATCAATGTAAAAATATCGGGCACTCAGCTCACAAAGGAAAATATCACGATCAACAATTTCAACATATAAAACTCTTTTCAGCATGAGAATACAACATACGACATACAGGAAAATCATAGCAGTCCTCATCCTCCTGAGCTGTGTCAGCTCCCTGTTCGCACAGGGCAGCAAGACCTATCATGTAACAGCTGAGGCAACTGACGGTGGTGACGGCTCATCGTGGACTCAAGCTATCACCCTGGAAAATGCGCTGAGCCAAGCCAAGGCTGGCGACGAAATCTGGGTGAAAGGCTACGAGGATATTACCGGGCACATCTACAAGGCACCGAAGGGAGGCTTCGTTCTCCCTTCGGGCGTTGCCATGTATGGAGGTTTTGCTGGAGACGAGACCATCAAGAACGATCTCCCTACGGGCAGACATAAATATCAGATGAAGTATCAGACGGCTCTGGTGGGCGATATCGGCACCAACGACAAGGCGAGCCAGCAGCTGATTATCTATCCAGAGAACGCCACCCGCACCGACAATGCCACCCATGTGCTGACCCTCCAGATGGGCGTAACACAGGACAACACCAACGACGGCAACAAGCCAACCATAGTTTCCGGTTTCCTCATCGCAGCAGGTAATGCCAGTGGAGAAAACACTTCTGCAAATGGCAGAGGCGGCGGCATCTACGTGGTGAACAACAGCAACGACGTCAATGCCCAGAGTCGCTTCTTCCGTATTTCGCAATGTAACTTTGCGAACAACTACGGCATGCGCGGCGGTGCCATCTATGTGGATATTTCCTGTACCAACCAGCAGTCAGCCATCAGCTACTGCAGCATTTTTAATAATGTGGCAGGCAAGCGAGGCTCCAGCGAAAACGAAGGTGGCGGCATGTGGATAGACGGAACAGCCACCGTATACAACTGCAACATCAACAACAATACGAACGGCGGTATCCGACTTTCGAACACATCGAAAATCGTCAACTGTTCTGTAATTGCCAACACCGTATCGGCCGCAGACCTGACCACAGACGGGGCTTCAAACAGCAATGGCGGCGGAGCGGTTTACAACACCGTGCTCTGGCATTCCACTGCACTCAGCAAGCAAGACAGCCGTCCTGCCTTCTATTCCTGTGCTTTTCCGGAAGTAGAAGTTACCCATACCGATACCAATACCGACGCCAACGGGAACGTAAGGATCAGCAACGAGAACCACGGCATTGAGCCAGCCCCTTGGTTCAAGCAGAGTGCCGTAACCCAGGGTTACGACTTCTCGTTCAGCAGTAACCTAAAGCAATTATACAGCACCGCCTTCACATTCGAGGAAACCTCTGCCCTTCTGAACAAGGGAAAACTGGAATACTATACCAACAACGTAGTTAAAGCAAACCTGGAAACTACCTCTACCGACATCATGGGCAGGACACGCTATCAAACAAGCACCATCGACATCGGCGCCTACGAGTATGCCCGAATGAAGGCAGGACGCATCAGATACGTAAAAGAAGGTGGAAACGGCGATGGTACATCCTGGAAAGAAGCTATGGGCGACATACAGAAAGCCATCAACGATTTGGCAGAAAAGGCAACAACGCCAGGCGAAAAAGGCGAAGTCTGGGTAGCAGCCGGAACCTATGAGGTAAAAGATCGTATCCTTACCAATGATCACTCTTCCCCGGTATCCCTACTGATGAAGAATGGCATCAGTGTTTATGGTTCCTTCAAGGGAACAGAGCAAAGACGTTCCGAACGCATCGAGGAATCCGTGGATTTAAAGCCTTGGGGATGGAAACAGAAATCCATCATCAGAGGTTTAAAATTCAATGGAAGAGACGATGCCATCTGGAACAATAGTGATGAAGCTTGGAACATAAAGAACAGCGAGTCCTACCATGTGGTATGGTTTGCTCCCCTGCCTGGGGGAAATGCCTTTACCGACGAAGTATATCTGGAAGGTTTCACTATTGAGGGAGGTAAATTTAACGAAACGAACGCAGCCCAATACGCCCCAGACTGTGGTGCGGGCGTTTATATCAATGACCCATCAGCCCGAATGCGCTACTGCACCGTGAGATTCTGCAACCCTGGCATGAAGAGAACCGAGAATACCCAGCCACGTGGTGGCGGCATCTACTGCAAGAACGGACAGACGGAAGGTAACCTGGTATATAACTGCTCGGCTTATCAGGGCGGAGGCATCTATATAGACGAAGCCGGCTTCATCACCCGAAGCATGGTAACCAACTGTTCTGCCTATCAGGGATCGGGCGTTTATCTGAAAGGCAGCACCACAGACCCAGAGAAAGCCTATTATCAGATTCTTGCCACCTCTGTAATCAGCAACAATACCAGTACCCGAAATGGGGCTGTGTATCTGGACGGTCATGGACTGGTAATCAACAATACCATCGTCAACAACTACACCAACAACACCTCGGATGCTGCCGACGAGAGGTCATCCTATACGGGTGGTGTGTATATTGCCCAGAAGGGTCTGCTTGCCAATAACGTCATCTGGAACAACTCGCTGCTCCAGCACACATCAAGCACCAGTAACTCAGCATCGATGGCACAGATTTATGCAGCCAATCCATCAGAAGAGACCGTACAGTTCTACAACAACGCCATCTCGGATGTAAATGCAGCCAAATGGACCAGCACCTATCAGAGCGGAACCATCTCCATCAACACGTATTACTCGGGCAAGGGATTCGTGATGGGCAATGAAGCACCTTACAACACGGTGGAAGCCTTCAACGAGAAACGTGGCGTTCTTACAGACATGAAGACGGTGAACTATTACTGGGAAACATTGAAAGGTACCCGACTGCGCAACGTGGGCATCAGCTATGCCCTCCTGCCATCTTCCTACCTGTATCAGCCAAAAATAGACCTGAGTGGAAAGGCTATCAGTTCGGTTCCGTCAGCAGGAGCCTATATAGCTGACAACCAAGACCTTGTATTTGAAAAGAATGAGAACAGAAAACGCCTGCGCATCTACTTTGACCGTTCTCGAGAACTGGTGGACGGAACAGGACAATCGTGGGAAAAGAGCTATACCTCATCATCTGTAGATGAAATTCTCGGTTATCTTGCCGACATCAAGGATGAAGACAAGGTAAAGGTGGTTACTGCGGGCAATACTACACCAGAGGATTTCACTATTGAGAAGAACAGCGGATGGGAGTTTGAAATCTGCGGTCGTGAGGGTATCTTCGAACCGAAGATTGCCTACACGTTCGAGGAAACAGACGCCAGGTCATGCACCTTTAACATTCAACCTTGCGTACTTCCTGTAACCGTATATGGCGGTTATCCGGATTATTCAGAGAATCCGAATCCGAAAGATGAAGACCGCGACCCTATCAAATACCGCACCGAACTGAACGGAAACCTGAACGGTTCAGAACTCAACGAGGGCCTCTACCATCTGGTCCGCATCGAAGCGGGTGCCAACATCACCATCGACGGCTATGCCTTTACCCATGCATACGCTGCCGGTACTGCCTACATGCCTTATGGTGGCGGCGTGCTGATAGGCAGCATGGACCAGAGCAGCCAAGCAACCACCGTGAAGCTGAAGAATTGTATCTTTGAGAACAACACGGCGGCAGATGGCGGTGCTATCGCTACCATGCCGGATGCCGTGAACGTAACATTGGAACTGGAGAACTGCATCATCAACAACAATACAAGCAAGGATCCGCATAATCCAAGTCCATCGGCGCTGCCTTCCATCATCTATCTGAACAAAAGCCAAGGCAGCAACAACTCTCTCACAATCAACCATGTAAGCATCATCAACAATGAGGGAGTAGCGCCAGATTACGACCTTGTGAAGAGAACCTCGTATGCTGTAGGAAACAAACTGAACATCAACGGCACATGGAATGGTTCGGAATGCAAGAACAGCATGGATATCAACACTCTGGGAAAAGACGGAGCCCTGAACTTCAGCAACCCAACCAATGAAGTGGGTGCCAGAATGAGCGGCAACGTTTATTACGGAGGCTATTCATCCTTCCGCCCGCTGACCAGTTCTGCAGAGGCTGGCCGCATCATCAACAGCGCCCAAGAAAGCAATGCAACCACAACAGCCAAGGACATCACCGGCGAAGACCGCAACCTAGGTGGTGTTCCCGACCTGGGTGCATACGAAGCTCTCCTGCCAAAAGCAGGAAAGATTATCTACGTGCGTTCGTACAACCAGAACTATGAAAGCATCAGCGACGCCAATAATGACGACCAGGACGGCAACCCAGACTTTAATCTTCTGAATGAATCAGATACCGAATATGACGGAAGCACATGGGACAAGGCTATCATCGGCAACGCTATGTGTGATAATACAAAGGGTAGAACGGGCAATGACTTCTATGTAACAGACAATGGAAGCTTGCTCAATACAACCATCGAAAACGAGGAGTATAGTCTGGCTAACGGCAAGTATCGTTCCAATACAGATTCTTACGGTAATTTCTGGACTAACTCAGGAAATCAGGAGAAGCAGTATCTCTCTGGCTGGGGATCATATAATAAAATCACCAACAACAGAGACGAACGATACATCAGCGGTCTACAATATGCTGTGGAAAAAGCAGCTGAGTTGAATAAAATAAAAAAAGACAGCGTTGTGGTGTGGGTAGGTGCAGGTATCTATACCGACTACAAAGGATTCGTTATCAGAGACAACGTGAAGGTTTATGGTGGTTTCCCATACGAAGGCTATCCTGGAGAAGACGACCGCCATCCGCTGCTGTCACAATACGTACCAGCACGTAAGGAATACGAAAAACTGGTCAAGACCAAGTATGAAACCATTCTACAGATCAGAAAGGAATCGCCTGTATACTTCAAAAACGGAGATAAGGAAATGTGGTATCAGGAGAAAAATCCTACTGATGGCTCTAATTATGACTTTACAAAAACGTTGATAAACAGCGGGAAAACAGAGCGCCATTATGTACTGTATCAGCCAGACGTATGCCTTCCTACCTGGTCGCCATCGGGTGATGGAAACGCCACACGTACCGACGGTAATGCCGTACGCTATAAAGAACCTTTAAAAGACGATAAAAACTACGTGAATTACGAGCATGCCAAATGGGATGGCTTCTCTGTACGTCATGGTTATATCATCAACTATCCTGGTGCCAATCGTGACGGAGGTGCAGGTGTGCGTGTATTCCGAGGTGTAGAACTGGAAAATCTTATCATCGTCAACAACCTCAACCATGGCAGTCGCGTACGTGGTGGCGGTTTGTATATGGACGGCGAGAACAGTAAGATTTCGAATAGTTACCTGCTGAGAAACCTGAGTTATGCCAACAGCAGTGAAAGTTATGGAGGCGGAGCCTATATGATTCAAGGTACCGGCTACAACCTTGTGGTGGCAAACAACCGCTGCTATAACGGAACCTGTCGTGGTGGAGGTATCTTCCTGGAGAGTGCCAAATTCTACAACAATACCATCGCCTACAATATGGCGACAAACGGAACCGGCATCTATCACTGGCAGGATGCCAAAACCGGAGTTGCATCGCAACTTTCACTCTACAACTGTATCATCTATGATAATTATAACAACGGCAAGCAGATTACAGACCAGGTAAACTCTGCGGCATCGGACAAGATGAATCCATCTCACAACTGCTACATGAACAGTAGTGACCTCAGCAGCAAATTCCAGGAAAGCGATGGAAATTTCACTGGCACAGATCTGTCTTTCCCATTTGAGGACAAGACCTATGAAAATGGAAAAGACGGAGTTTTCCGCTTCCGCAATGCCCGATTAAAGAATAACTTCCGCCTGAACGAGGCTGATGATTTAGCAGGTAACAAGTGTCTGAATGGTGGAACCACAAATGTAGGAAATGGAATCATCCTTCCGGAAACCGATATGGACTATACCAACCGTATCAAGGACTGCGCCATTGATATCGGTGCCTATGAGGCTGATAATACTACCAATATCGCACCACAGGAAAAGACAAACAGCGCAGGTATTGTAGATTACATTTATTATGTAACCCAAAACGGATGGGGAAACAGAAGTGGAGACCGTCCGGAAAACGCTGCCTGTGCTGACAAGCTGCAGGATGTGCTGACTGCTGCGGGAAAGAAATTTGAAACAGAGAACCGGGACATCACAGATAACACCCTAAAACATAAGGTATATGTAAAAGTAGCAGGCTATCAGGCTGATGAAACCGGAAAGCGCTTTACTTATCATGCCAATACGCTGGCAGACCCTAGCGATCCGCAGAGCTATACCTTCCTGATACCTAACGGAGTACGCCTGATGGGTGGTTACTATGAGGGTGACCAGGAAGGAGGAAAGCCGAAAGATGGAACCGCCAATTGGGATAATGACAAACGCGACTGTATCAGCTCATACCAGACGGTATTAAGCGCGAAGACCGAAGTAAAAGAAGGTTCTGCCGTTAACCAGGAGGTGAACGGCTACCACACCGTGTGCTTCGGCAAATGGCCTACGGGCGACTATGACGACTACAACACCACTGCCCTGACAGAGAATACCATTATAGATGGCTGTCGCCTGATAGACGGTAACGCAAGCGACAAGTCGGGCTTCAAGAGTATGGGTGGTGCAGCCATTGTGCCAAGAAAGGCACATGTACGCAACTGTGAGATTTCCGACTGTCAGGCTACCCAAGGCGGTGCTCTCATGTTGCTGAAAGGTAGCATCGTAAGCGGTAGTGTCATCGTAAGAAACAAGGCACAGAAAGGTGGTGCCATCTATGCACTTCGTTCCAACGACAAGAACGAAGACACCAAGAACTACCATGCCTACGTCATCTCATGCACCATCGCTAAAAACGAGGCAACCATTGGCGGCGGAATCTACCAGGAGGAGAACTCCCTGATTGGCGGTAACTCCGTGATATGGGGAAATTCGGCACAGACCGATAACAACATCAGCGGTGATGTGAACTATCAGTCTCACGACTTTCTGCAGGGAATCGGAAAATATTCGGAAGAATTATTCTATCCATACAACTATTGTTTCGTAGAGAAGATGGCGTTACCAGCCAACAGAATGAACACGGAAATGACCAGCGACCTGGACAGTTATTTCAACGACAACAAAATCTTCAAGCCTCGTGCCTATTCACCATTGATTAGCAACGGAGTTGAGAAAGAATACGTCAATGCATGGGAGAATTATGGCATCAGCAGCTACGACATTACCGGTAAGGAAAGAACCAGGACCAAGCAACAGACAGCCGGCGCATACACATCTGATCTGCCTGCGTTTGACGATACCAAGCTTCTGAAGCGCCTGTTCGTTTCTCAGACAGGTGGTGAGATTGTAACAGAAGAAGAGAAGGCAAAGTATTATGGCCGCTCCTTCCTGACTCCTTTCAACAGTCTCGAAGCAGCCCTCGATTACATCAATGAGGCACGAGAAAAGAATGTGGCGAATGATAATACCCACTTCGAGATTCTGATGACAGGTGGAACCTACAAGCCGAGCAAGATGCGACAGAATAAAGACCTTTCGCCAGAGCAAAACACGATAGACCGCCGCTTGCAGAGCTTCACCATCCCTGTGAACGTAGATATCTTCGGCAGTTTCTCGAAAGATGACCTGTATTCTTCTACTCCTGTTAATCCTACTACGGGAAATGAAACAGGAGATAAGTTTACAAGCTTTGATGGCAAGACTTTGGTTCCAGATGGAAACATCAAAGAGATTTTGGCAAACCGTAACTCCAACAACATGACCGACAAAAACAAAAACGGATTGATAGAGCCATGGGAGTTCCAGGATCCTACGATTCTTTCCGGTGACATCAAGGCATCGGAAAAGGAGCGTAATGTATATCATGTAGTCTACAGCAATGCGGGCTCCACAGGTGCTTCGGCTACCTTGAACAATGAAGTCGTATTAGACGGTATTACCATCACGAACGGTGAGACCATGACAGAGCTGAAGACTCAAGAAGGAGGAACTACCGAAATTGCCGAGATAGGTCGTGGAGGCGGTATCTACACCAACCGCGTGAACTATACATTGAACCGTTGCCGACTGATGAATAACGCCGGTCTGCATGGCGGAGCTATCTATGTCAACAATGCAAGTCTGGACATCATCGGCAGTACAATCAGCGGCAATAGAGACGTATCGGAAAAAGCAAGTCAAGATGTAATCACCGAACCAGGTAAGGGTGGAGCCATCTATCTCTATCTCACGAATTCAGAGAATGGAAACCTGCATATCATCAACTCGCTCTTAGCCAACAACGATGTAACTTGTGGCAGATATACGGGCACACAAAGCTCGCAAGGCGGAGCTATATTCATCCGTAGAGCTGATGATGCTGACAGCATGGAGGAGGGCTATCAGGATGCCTACATCGTAAACAGCCTCATCGTGAACAACAAGGCAATGCAAGACGGAGCCATCCATGTGGACAACGAGGTGCCAAGCGGTACGATTACACCTATATTATATAATACCGCCATTTGGGGGAATGAATCAACTGTAACAGAGGGTGACAAAGTTCTCCTCAAAAGAGAGCACATGCGCAACTGCGCCTGGGATGAATTACCAGCTTCTTCTGCAAAGGATGGTAACATCAAGCTGAACAAGGCGAACATTGCATCGGACGGTCCACGCTTCACAGCGCCTACAACGACAAAGGGTTACGAAGGTTATACACAGGATGCCAAGTGGAATCCACAGGCTATCTCTGTGCTTACGGATGCTGGAGATGGAAAGAAAAAAGCAGACGATGCAAACAAGGAAAACGAGGAAGGAAAGTATTTTGATTGGTGGAATAAGCACGAGAAGCGCCTGAAAGCTTATGGTTATCGATCTGAGTATATCCGTTCTGCCAACAGCAGCAAGGAATACAACAGATACGTTGGTCCGAAAGACGAGAATGGTAATGTAGCAGAAAAGCCTATCGACATCGGCATGTATGAATTCCAGTATGTATTCAAGTTTACTGACTTTGAAAAGGTTTATATCGGTACGGAAGAGAAAGGAAATGGCGATGGTAGCAGTTGGGATAACCAAAGCACCGACCTTCGTGGTGCCATCATTGCCATGGCTAACCCTTCTGGCAACGTATCTACAGGTACTACAACCAACAACAACAGAAAGGTGTTTGTACGCGGAGGTACCTATTATTCGCCAACCTACATTAGCGGCGACGCCTTCTCTCTCATTGTAAACAAAGCCCAGAAGGCTGAGTTTATAACATCGATTGAACTTGTAGGTGGTTGTACGGGCTCGAAGAATGCTGACGGAACAGAGGTGCAAGACTTTAGCAAACCTTCGGTACTCATTGAAAACCCAGCCAAGGCGGGCAAAACCACAAACTTGCTTAATATCGTAACGAATGGTAAGCCGATAACTATTTCCGGTTTCACATTCCAGAACCAGAGTGGTGTGGGAGTAAATGCGAAGATCAATAATGATCAAGCCGGAACGGGAAAAGAAATGAGGCTCCATCATTGTGCCTTTAGAGAGAATAATGGAACCGGAATGGTAGTAAACAACCAAAAAGGATATGGCATAAACATGTGGAATGTACTGTTTGTAGATGGAAAAAGAAATGGTCTTACTATCTACGGTTCCCAATCAGCAGACATAACAAACGCCACGTTTGTCTGCAATAAAGACACAGCTGTTAGTGGAACAGACAACGTGTATAATTCTGTCGCCTGGAAGAATAGTACTCAAGACCTGAAACCAGGCAACAAAAATGTCGTGATTGCTAATTCTATCAAGAATGGAGATGTGCTAAACGGTCCAAACTTTGTAGATCCAACGAACGGTGACTATAGAATACGACCTAGCCTCAAGTTACTTGATCAAGGAAGCAACGACAAATATCAGCAAAATGCTAATATAAACTCCGAAAAGGACTTGGGCAACACAGCCCGTCTGATTGGAGTCAACATCGATATCGGTGCATACGAGTGCGACACGAAGTTGCGGGATATTATCTATGTAAAAGAAGGTTCTGCTGTTGCAGGTACAGGTGAAAGCTGGGATAACCCAACCAACGACCTGCAAGGCGCCATCAACCTGGCTGAGCTTTATGCCAACAAGAATGCAGGTAAATATGGCTACGTCTTCGTAGATAGGAATCTGAAGGCTGATAACGTGAACATCAGCATGCCAGGCGTCAAGATGTTTGGTTCGATGCGCGAAGAAAAAAGTTCTGAAACAGGGACAGAAGCTATCGTAAAGGAGCTCCTTACTCAGAGAAAAGGAATCATTGAGTCTGCCAGTCAGTCTACCATCAATGGGCTGACACTCAACAGCGGAACTACAGATACCAGAATGTGTGTTGTAGATGGTTTCAAGGTTTCGGGCGACGTCAGTCTCCAAGGCAACAGCATGCTCTCCACCTCTATCCTCGATGCAAATGTATCTGGCGATGCAAGTAGTTTGCTCTACAACAGTCTGGCATTAGGAACCGTGAAAGACGTGAAGTCTGTCAATGTAACTGCTTCCGGCGAATTACCATCACCAGATGGTAGTGCAGCCAACAGAGCATCTGTAACCACCTATAATAAATATGTGAAAGATGATTATTGGAAGTACCAGCTTGACGAGACAGACAATGCCAACATCAACGCCAACGCAGATGTAAGCAAAACCAAAGGATACATCGACATGGTGATGCACAACCATGACCTTGCCGGCAACCAACGCATCAGAGACAACGTAGACAACGGATGTTTCGAGACTTGGTATCTGACAGAAGATGCTGAAGCAAAGATGGCAGATTATCCTCATGGTAAATCCGTGGTCTATGTCATGACAGAAGACCAGGAGCTGAAGCTCAACAACACATTCTATACAGAGACGAATCCGTTCAGCCCAGGCTTCCTGCTCTTGAAGCACCACGCTGGTTTAAGAGGCAACAATAGTTATGTTAACCTCACCAACTTTGCCGTGGAAAGAAACTTGAAGGCAGGAACCAACTTCTTCTCCATGCCATTCAAGGCTACCAATATGGAGGTATCGGGAACTGATAAACCTGCTGATGGTAGTGTAATAGCCTACTACTATAATGCAGCTACTCGTGCCAAGTACGACTATAAGTTTGACCAAAACGAGAGTGAAGCATGGGTAAGAGGTGTGGATAACCAACGAAACTTTACCGCAGGTTTCAGAATGGATGCAAAAGATGTCAAGACCGTCCGTTTCTATGGAATCAGTTACACAGAGAACGGTAGTCAGTTAGGACAGATTATCTTGACGCAGAACAATAACCAGCAGCCATGGTCAGATAGTAATGGCGGCGGTTTGAAGTTCACCCACAAGGAGAACATGGGCTGGAACCTCTTCGGTTCTCCTTATCTCTGCGCCATGAACTATAGGGATATGGAATATGGCAGAGTCATCTACCAATGCGAAGAAAACGGCAGCTACAAGGCTATCAATACCTATGATTTAACCACGGGTGTTTCAACGGATGGCTACATCCCGGCAATGGATGCCGTGTTTACGCAGACTGCCACTCTGGATAATTCAGAAAGCGTGATAGTAGGACATTCGGAAGCAAGGGCAACAACAGCCTATCAAGCAACCCGAGCCCTCGACATTGCCATCACACAGAGCAACAGAAACAGCAGAGCGGGCAACGGCACTCCTGCAGATGACCAGCTCCAGTTGAACGCAGTTCCGGCACAGGAAGCGAAATCAGATTTCGACCTGGGAAGCGACGGTGTGAAATGGATGACCAGCCAGAATGCTCAGATCTATGCTACCCGCAACGGCGGACGCTACTCGCTCCTCTCTGCCATCAGCATTGAAGCAGAACAGAGCATCGGCATCAGTCTGCCAGAAACGGGTGAATACACCATCAGCATCCCTGAGGATTGCGATGCCAGCGAATACGAAACCGTATGGCTGAAGGACAAGGAAACCGGAAAGGCTATCGACCTGAAAGAAGGCGATTACCGATTCCATGCAAGCCAGGCAGGCGAGCAGAACCATCGCTTCACCATCAGTTTCAACCGCATGGCAACCGACATGAAGTCAGACATCAGCATCCAGGCTATCGGATTCAGAACCATCGTCCTCAAGGGACTCCAGCCGAACGACCTCATCAGCGTGTATGCTGCCGATGGCGTTCTCGCCCTTCAGAAGAAGGCAAAGGCTGAGAAGGAACAGGTTCGCACAGCCATCCAGGGCAACGTAATCGTAGAAGTGACACGAGGCGGCAAACAGGTGGCAGTAAGGAAGATTGCCCTGAAATAAGGGATGAGGACACGGACGAAGACTGAAAAGAATGAGATAAAAACCAGTCAAAACAGTCGGAAAGCCGTAAAAGAACGGAATAAATGTTAATAAAGCGCAGAGATAATCGCTAGTTTCAATAATTGGCATTATCTTTGCGCTTTGTATTTGCACAACAATTAGAAAATAAAACTATGACAGAAAAGGAAATGTACAATCTGATTAATAATCAGAATGAACAGCAAAGCAACGGCTTTGCTATCAATGAGAAGGAGCGTGGATTGAGCGGCGTGTTCTCCGCACTGATGCGCAAGGTTTATACATGGATGACCCTGGCTCTCGTTATTACGGGTGTTACTGCATACGGCGTGGCTGCCAGCCCAACCCTGATGATGACGCTGATGACTAGCCGAGGCCTGCTCTTCGGACTGGTAATCGCTGAACTCGCCCTGGTATTCATTATCACAGGTGCCCTGAACCGCCTGTCGTTAAGCACGGCTACCCTGCTCTTCATCGTCTACTCGGTATTGAACGGTGCGATGCTCTCTTCCATCTTCGTGGTTTACACGATGACAAGCATTGCCAAGGTGTTCTTCATCACAGCCGGAACCTTCGGTGCCATGGCAGTATATGGTTACACCACCAAGAAGGACCTGACCTCGATGGGCAAGATTCTCTTCATGGCTTTGATTGGTCTGATTATCGCCACCGTAGTAAACATGTTCCTGAAGAGTTCTGGATTTGACTACATCCTGAGCTACGTGGGTGTTGCTATCTTCACCGGTCTCACAGCATGGGATAGCCAGAAGATTAAGCACATGCTCCAGACACAGTACGACATGAGCGAAGGTGCTCAGAAGTTGGCACTCATCGGAGCCTTGACATTGTACCTCGACTTCATCAACCTGTTCCTCTATCTGCTTCGCATCTTCGGAAGCAACAAGGAATAAGATTTCAACAGAAATAAAAAAGCAGAGGTTGGCTTGCCCTCCACGGGTTAGCCAACCTCTTTATGTGTTCTATCAAAAGCAAATGATAAGTAAACCTAATCTAGAAAATTCTGATGCAAAGATAAGCTTTTTCTCCGAAAGTCAGGCTTCATTTGGTAAAAAAAAGAAGCCATTTGAACAAAAAGTATCTTTTTTATTGCCTGTTACCAAAACTCATTTCGTAAAAAACATGCATTCATTTCGTAAATTCAGCTGGTTTACAATCATTTACAGAGCATTTCTAAATTCATTAGGCGAACATCCATAAGCAGAAGAAAAGACTCTTCTAAAGGTGGAAAGGGAATTAAATCCCGACTTCTCTGAAATCTCCAGAATGGAAGATTCTGAGTTTCGAAGCAGATTTTCCGCATAACGGAGGCGGTAATTGTTCACGAAATCATAGAACGTGCTGCCATTCTCCTGATTGAAATACCTGCTGAGATAAGTGCGGTTGGTGCCCACCATGTGTGCCACATCCGAGAGCTTGAGTCGCGGATTGAGATAGATTTTCTCCACTTCAAAGAGACGCTGCACCTCGGTGGCGAGACCTTGCTTTTCCTCTTCACTCTCTTGCGGAGCAACTTCTGCATGCGCTGCCTCCACATCCTTCAGTTCATCAATCACCGACTCATGTCGATTCCCAAAGTAACAGATGAACATCCAGATAGCCAGGGAGCAGACCATATAAAGATTGTCGAAGCCTCCGTCGATGACAAAGCAGCTCAAGGTCCAGATAATCAGGATGAGGAAGAAACTGCCCAGGATGGCAAGGAGCCAGGAAAGGTTGATGTTCTCCTGATAGGAGAAACGCTCCTTGAGCTGGCGATGATACCTGCGGATGAGGAAGAAGAGTACAACGAAGGTGGTGACGCCATAAACGGCACCCCATACCGAGAGAATATAAAAATAGATGTTGGCACCCGAGATGAGAAACAAGAGCGGAAGCAGCACAAAAGGCAACTCCAGCACCACCGCCTTGGTCCAGGTGGTCCATCCCGGTTTTACCAATTCCATCAGCACAAAGCTATAGAACGGAATGATAAACATATCGACAGCGGAGGTGAAATACCATCCTTCCGTACTGCCGAAACCCTTGTAGTAGAAGAGCACGAGGTCTTTCAGGCACTGTGCGTCCGCTATCAACATCAAAAGCATGATGAGGCGGAAGAGCCGTTCACTGCCCTTACGCCAAAACATCCATGCCATCATGGAAAAGAACATCATGCTCATTCCATAAATAAAACTCGTTACAGCATCCATATACTTATCTGTTAATTGATCTAGTTGCCAGGCTTACGCCTACAGTATTAATTTCTATGATTCTATTATTTCAATTCAAAAAGCAGTTGTCCTCCACTCACTATCTGCTGGTGAGAGAGGCGATAACCATTCAGAGGTTTTCCGTTAAGAGAGGTAGACTGGATGAGGTAGCTGCCTGCATCCTTTCTTCGGGCTGACAAGATGAACTTCTTTCCGTTTTCCAGATTCAGCGTCACCTTGTCGAAACCTGGCGTACCTATATAATAATAAGGTGTGCCAGGACAAACCGGGTAGAAACCCAGGGAGGAGAATACATACCATGCCGACATCTGACCCGCATCATCATTGCCCGACAAACCGCCCGGGGTATCATTATACTCCGTCTGCAGGATGTGGTGCACCCATTGCTGGGTCTTCTCCGGAGCTCCGGCAGCATCATAAAGATAGGCTATCTGATGGCAAGGTTCGTTGCCATGCCAGTACCATCCCTTGTCGAACATCCTGTCCAGGCGGTAGATGACCTTATCTTCTGCCTTCTTCTCCTTCTTATCCATCGGTTTGCTATGGCGGATCACATCAAACAATCCTTCCGGATTCTGGGGCACATACCAGGTATAATGACAGGCAGCTCCCTCGGTGATGAAGCTCTGGCGATGAACCAGGTCTTTATTGTTCAGCCATTTTCCATTCTCATATCTGCCATCCGCCCAACCCGAGACGGGGTTGATGACATTGCGCCAATTCTCGGAACGGCGCATCAGTTCGTTGTAATCTTCCTGATATTTCTGTCGCTGCGAAGCATCCCTGCAGGAATCCATCAACGCCTTCGCCATCTGCGCCACGGCAAAGTCATCGTAGGCATACTCCAGGGTGCGGGAAGTCTGCTCGTTGGTATGATAAGCTTCCTCCACCATATCCTCCAGAGGAATGTAGCCATTATTGATATACGACTGGATGGCACGGCGTCCCTTTCCTTCCTGATACTCCTTATATATATAAGGTGTAGAGAACGCATTCATGCGCATTCCCTCGTAAGCCTTCTGCGCATCGAAGTTGCGGATTCCCTTGACGTAGGCATCGGCAAGGGCGGCACTGGCATGGTCGCCTATCATCGCAGCCGTATAACTGTTCCAGCATGGGAAAGCAGGAAGCCAGCCACGGTTCTGATACATCCTGACCAGCGACTGCATCATCTCGCCCGACCGCTTCGGGGTGATAAGCGTATAGAGCGGCAATTCGGCACGATAGATGTCCCACATAGAGAAATCATCATATCTGATTTCATCACCCACATCACTCACCTCATGAGGGAGGAAGGAACAGCGATACAGGGCACCATAGAACTGGTTGACCTTTGCCTGGTCGTGATGCTCCACATCGATGGTATGCAGACGGTCGCACCACAAATCGGCAGCAAACTGCATCATGCTATAGAAATCCAAGCCGCCATAGTTGTAGTTCTCGGCATTGAGATTTGCCAAGGCTTTCTCACGGGAGGTGAAGGAAGTGCCCGACATCCACTCCATCGCCTTGCCCGCCGTTCCTCGGAAAGTGAGCCAGGCACCGATGCGTGGCTTATCCTGCATCTTCAAGCCCTTGCTAATTCTGTTGTCACCTTCGAACACTCCGTAATCCACCAGGTCTCTGGCATCGTAAGCCAGCACGAAGTGACCGCTGAAACCAGCCGACTCGCCCCATCCCTGGTAAATACGATGCACCGGATTATAGCCATACACCACATGGTTGAGGGTATCGATCTCGATGTATCCCTGCCCTTCATCACTATTCGGATTGATGACCAGATGCACCAGCTGGTCCTTTTCGGGAGTGACACGGAGGATGGAGGTATGGCTCAATGCCGTCATCTCAGCCTTGAGATGCTCCTTCTTCAGATTCACCGCATAGTAATGAGGATGCGAAACCTCATCGGCATGACTGAAAGGAGTGGCGCGCTGCCCGGGCTGGAGCCTCAGCTCATCGCCCAGGGCGGCAACGGTAAAGGAACCGTAATCCTGCATGCAGCCACCCACTATCCAATGGCTGCAGCGGAAACCCTGCAAAAGGGAGTCCTTATAATAATAAGGTGCGATGCACTTCTGTTCGGTATCCTGGGTCTGCGGTGTCCAGAAGTTCTGACCATTCGGAACGAGTACGGCAGGCAGGGTCTGTCCATGCTCCTCACTGCCCTTGCCAAACAGGCCGGCACTCTGGGTATTGGCCTGCGCCGTGCCCACCATCGTGTTGATGGCATTCAGCTGGCGGATGTGCTCCAGGTTGTGGATGCGTTCGTGCATCTGCTTCTTCCACTGGTTCCAAGGATAGTAGCACGTGCCATACTCCACCTGTGAGAGGATATTGATCTTGATGTCCTTCTCATTGAGCATGAACTTCACCAAGACGGAATCCTGGGCATTCTTATAGAAAATCATCTGCAGATTCGCTGCCATCGGAACCACCCTATCCATCCTGTCCACATCATCGCCCAATACCACCTGTTCCTCATCATCCTTGGCACTTGGAGGAAGATGGGCGGTATTGAAGAGGAGCGAAAGCAGGCGATAGAGCGCCGTATCATGACCGAAGCGAAGGGTTGCCGACGACTGGCGAGCACGCAGGGCGGCATCAGCCTCAGCCTCGATGTTCTGCCAGAGCGGAATGGCACAACGTGCAGGAATCGACTCGTTGGTAGGTTCGTTGCCATTGACGATGGTCATGCGACGGTTGTTCGCCTCATAGATGGCTTGGAACTCCTCATCCGTGAAGAGGGCATTCAAGGCTTCTTCTATGTCAATAGGATAAACTGGGAAATTCAAGCCCACATCCTGGATGGATGAAGTGATGGCATGCATCTCGATCATCAGTTTCATCGGTTCATCTATCTTCGAGATGTCTTTGAAGAGTTGACGGAGAAATCTGTCGGGAGAAATCAGAGGTTCCACCTTGGTTCTGCTTGCCAGCGCCTTGATTTCGGGAGAAACGTGGGCTATCCATGACATATCAGCAGAATCGGTCTTCACATCCAGGTTCAACTGGGGCTGGAGGAGCTGTAGTTCCGAAGTAAAGGCTTGCATGCTCCTGGCACAACGGTCGGAGATGCTGGAACGTGCCTTCACCTGATTGCCGGCAGCAAAGATTTGCGGAAAGTGGGCAAACATGCGTCGGGCGATGCCCTGATGCTGAAGTGCACCGAGCCGGGTGAGCTTTCCACCATTCCCCCTGGCATTCTCCCACATCCTTGTCAGCATTCCCTTCACCTGCAGTCCGAGCGGAGTAAGATTACTCTCATCCTCGAAATGCCTGCATATCCATACATAACGGTCGTCATGCGCCATCCATCGGGAACCGTGGCGACCGTAATGGCTGATATAAAAAGGAGTAAATCCGGCAGGAATAAGACCCGACGAAGGAATCAGGGAATCCTTGAAAGCATGCTTCTGGGAATCTGGCAAAGCGCCTTTCAAGGAATCAAGCACACAACAAGAATCTGTCCCGAAAGTTCCAGTCTGCGCTGACGGACCTCCGGGATAGGCGTAATAAATACCCCCCATCTGGTGGCGGGTCTGTGCTTGCATGGAAAGGACGCAACCTAACCATATATATATTAATGTGACTATTCTGTTCATTGCAGTTTACTTACTCATTGCATCAATGAGGATTACTTTGCAAATATAAGCAAAAAAATCAATATCTGCAATTTTTCTACAAAGAAAATACACTTTGATGAAAAAGTTTCTATATTTCTCTTTCTTTATCTAAGAGAAACTGCAAGAAGGAAACAGGGCAAAAGCGCAGCTAATGCATAAATATACCGCATAAAACATGCATAAAACAAAACTTTTGAAACATTTTATCACTTAAAATGTATTTTTCCTAATATTTATTTGGCAGTTTCGCATATTTTATGTAATTTTGCAACCGCAAACGAATAAAAATACAACGTATGAAAGTAAAGAATAGCAGATTGGAAACATTGAAGATGCTCATCTCTAGTCAAGAGTTGAGTTCGCAGGATCAACTCTTGCAAGCGCTCGCCCAGGAAGGATTTGAGATTACGCAAGCCACATTGAGCCGCGACCTCAAGCTACTGAAGGTAGCCAAGGCAGCTTCATCCAGCGGCAAATACACATACGTACTTCCGAACGATGCACTCTACAAGCGGGTTTCCAACCATATCCCGATCAGCAACATGGCAATGGGAACAGGATTCCTCTCCATCAACTTCTCGGGCAACATGGTAGTTATCAGAACCCGACCGGGATATGCCAGCAGCATTGCCTACAACATTGACAACAGCGACATCACCCAGATTCTGGGAACCATCGCAGGAGATGACACCATCTTCCTCGTCAAGAAAAAGGGAATTACAGAAGAAGAGATCATCAATGCACTTTCGGTGGTTATTCCTGAACTCAGTCTGCACGACTGATTCAACCCATAAATAAGAAATAGAAACAAGAACATTATTAAATATTTAAGAGAAAATGGAAGAAGTTAAAGTAATGGTGGCTGACGAAAGTCACATCAAATACATCGACACCATTCTGACTACAATCGCAGAAGCAGCAAAGAAACGTGGTTCAGGTATCGCCAAGCGTTCACCTGAATATGTGGCTACCAAGATGCGCGAAGCCAAGGCTGTCATCGCACTCCAGGGCGATAAGTTCGCAGGTTTCAGCTACATCGAAACATGGGGCAACAAGCACTATGTCACCA
>ERZ1034952.940-NODE-940-length-25622-cov-16.347401_pt1 | contig 25622 bp, 18 predicted proteins | sample MGYA00520625_ERZ1034952 | MGnify/ENA primary metagenome ERZ1034952 (study PRJEB33766, sample SAMN09781773) | gut metagenome | biome: gut microbiome | host: Homo sapiens | place: Madagascar | study: EMG produced TPA metagenomics assembly of the PRJNA485056 data... | reverse complement strand
ATATAATTTTATATTATAATCAACTAATTGTTACTGTTATTGAAGAATATGATTTTTACGAAATTATTAAATATGCAGTCTTCTACTGCTATGATATGAGTATAACTGGGTTAAATAAAAGAAATTCTTCCAAACTGTTCATCAAATCAATATTAAGTTATTCGCCTCTTCGTCTTAGGGGATTTAATTTAATGGATATTGTTTGTGAACCGAATAAAGGTTACGGAACAGCATTGATGAAAGCTCTTTTAAAATATATTGAAAACTACAATATTGAGTATATTGACGGTTTTCTTTCTCCTGTTGATACTGCAGATAAAAGTCATAAACAGAGATTATTGCATTTTTACTCAAAATTTGGATTTGAGATTGACGAACATAACAGAATTAAAAAAATTTTTGAAAAAATTCCAAAAACACTTGACTTTACCCCTAAATGATGTATAATATAATCAGAAAGGGTTTAAAAATCCTTAAAAATGAAAGGGATGGCAGCAAATGAAAAACAAAAAAAGAATTTGGGTTATCGCTGTTGCGGTAATGCTTGCGGTAATTTCAACCTTTGTTGTTTCCGCAAAGTCACATCCGTACAAAAAAGCATACGAATGTACCAAAGACGAGCTTTACAGCGAGGTGTGGAATGTTTACGCTGATTTACAGCTTTTAAACGGTCACGACCACAGTAAACCGTTAGATGATATTACTGCGGTTATTGCTTCTCGTGATAAGTTTTATCTTAAAAATTATCTTGAGGACTATACTCCTTTAAATCACGGTGTATCCATTGCCAATGTAGCCAATGAATTTATTGAGTATATGAAGAAAGAGTTTGAAGGTGTTGATACCATAGATTACGGCGATGACGGAAAAATCTATGAAACATATACAGACGGCAGTAAATATCTGTGGACTTATGATACCGAAACAGATAAGTTTACAAGAACAGATTCTGACGGCAAAGTAATTGAATCGTATGACAGGTATCATCCTGATTATGAAAAAAATCTCACAACCGAAGCTCCCGTTACAACAGAATCGGCTACACTGAAACAGGATAAAATCTACTATGAAAAAGCGGTAGCCGAACAAAGCTCTGATGTTATCGGAGAAGAAACTGAAGCAGATGCAGAAACACAGCCGACAATGGCAGAAGCCGAAGCCACAGCAGATGACAACGGAATGAGTACAGGACAGATAGTTGTATTGTCAATTATCGGAGGTCTGATTGTCATCGGAGGCGGAACGGTCGGTGTTATGGCTGTAAAAAAGAAGAAGAAATAACAAAATTTTTTAAGGAGGATTATCAATGAAAAAGGCATTATTATCAGTAGCTATGGCGGCAGTAATTTCTCTGTCGGCAACAGCAGTATCATCTACGGTTGTCGGAGCAGTCAGCTCTAATCTTGCAACTCCGAAGATTTCAAAGACAGAGAATGTCAACGGCGGTGTAAAGCTGACTTGGAGCAAGGTAAAAGGTGCAGAAAAGTACAGAGTTTACTACAAGGGCAGTAAAGGTTGGACAAGAATGGTCGATACAACTTCAACCTCATATATTGATAAGGATGTTTCATCAGGCAAAAATTACACCTACACAGTAAGATGTATCAACTCATCTGCAACTAAGTTCACAAGCGGATATGATTCAAAGGGCAAATCCGTAAAATATATTTCAGCTCCGAAGATTTCAAAGACAGAGAATGTCAACGGCGGTGTAAAAATCAGTTGGGGCAAGTCAAACGGTGCAGAAAAGTACAGAGTTTACTACAAAGGCAGTAAAGGCTGGACAAGAATGGTCGATACAACTTCAACCTCATATATTGATAAGGATGTTTCATCAGGCAAAAATTACACCTACACTGTAAGATGTATCAACTCATCTGCAACTAAGTTTACAAGCGGATACGATTCAAAGGGCAAATCCGTAAAATATATTTCAGCTCCGAAGATTACCAAAGCCGAGAGCGTAGACGGCGGTGTAAAAATCAGTTGGAGCAAGTCAAGCGGTGCAGAGCAGTACAGAGTTTACTACAAGGGCCGTAAAGGTTGGACACGAATGGTCGACACAACTTCAACCTCATATATTGATAAGGATGTTTCATCAGGCAAAAATTACACCTACACAGTAAGATGCCTGAATAAGAGCAAGAACAAATTCACAAGCGGTTACAACAGCACAGGCAAGTCAATTAAATATGTATCTGCTCCTAAGATTTCAAAAACTGAGGCAACATATAACAGTGTAAATTTAAATTGGGACAAAGTGAACGGTGCCGAAAAGTATCGTGTATATCGCAGGGGCGAAAAAGGTTGGACAAGGTTGTTTGATACAACAAGTACCACATTCACGGACACAAACCTTTATGCCGATACAGAATATACATACACCGTGAGATGTATCAATTCATCAGCAAACAAATTCACAAGCGGATATAATTCAAAGGGCTTTACCGTAACTACTTTATCAGCTCCTGCGGAGCATACCCACACTTGGCAAAATGTAACTAAAGAAACAAAAGTAAAGGTTGTTGATGAGGAAGCTACTGTTAAGCAAATGCAAACTGTAGTATGTAGTGAACCTACTTGTCAAAACGACTTATCCGGATACACCTCCGAGCAAATTTCTGAACATATGAAACAACACGCATTAAATGGTGAAAATGCGGGTTGGCACACTTCGACTAAAACTGTCGAAGTCCCTGAAAAGTTTCACTATGAAACAAAAACCGAAGTTGTCGGCAGAAAGTGTACAGAATGCGGAGAGATTGAGTATTATTGATTTAACTGAGGGGGCGTGCAATATGGCAAAGGTAATACTTCTGATACTTCTTAAAGTATTGCTGTTTCCTGTAAAACTTGCAGTTCTGATAATTGCTTTCCTATTAAAAGGAGCGTTTTATCTGCTTTCTTATTTGTTAGTTTTTGTATCTGTAGCAAGCGGAATGATTTATATTGCTATTTCTGTTTTTGCCACTATATTTGCGGTTAGCGGAACAGTAGTTGTGGTAGGATGGATACAAAACGGGACTTTTCCGTTGCTTGACGGATGTGTAGTAATCGGTATTTTGTGGCTGTTTGCTATGTCAACCTATATTATTTCTACTCTTGGAGAAACAATTGCTGATTGGTTTGAGAACATTGGGGACGGATTAGGTGAATTAGCTGTCAGTTTTTTTAAACTGTGAAAGAAAACTGATTGCATAATTCTCGGATTAGTGTATAATATAGGTGGTGATAGGCTTTAGTCCTATTGTATGGAAATCTTTTGATTTCTGTAAAAAGCGGTGAGTCCTACCATACAAGTGGAAGCATTACAAGAGGTGAGTCCTACCGTATAAGTGGAAGCATTACAAGAGGTGAGTCCTACCGTATAAGTGGAAACTTTTAATCTGTAAAGGGGCTGTTTTTCAGTCCCTTTATTTTTTGGAGTGATTTTATGAAGCAACAAAGACTTAATTTTTATTCGATTGATTTAAAGTATCTGAGAAACCTTTCTCAAAAGGACAGCAATGTTATGTCCACTTCACCCCAAATCCATAAATAAAACTACATAACAAATTTCAGACAGAGCTTCGGTTCTGTCTTTTTTTTTGCCCTTTTTTATGCTCCTGAACGGAGTACTTTTTTCTTTTTGAGAATAATTTTTGGGGGTGCGAAAACCCGATTTTTACGGAATATATATGAGAAACCTTTTTTTAGGAGGAAGTTATGAAGATAAAAAAGAAGATTATTTCGGGCTTACTTACTGCCACTACTCTTGTGAGCCTTTGTGCCTTTAGTGCAGGAGCAGTAAGCACAGACAAAAAGTTTTCAGTCGAAGATGCAACGCTTATTCAGAAGAATGTTGTAGGTATGACAACATTTGATGAAAAACAAATTAAGTTGTATGACCTTAATAAAGACGGTGTGATTACCGTTGTTGATTCAACACTTGTACAGAAGATTATCGTAGGTCTGATTAAAGAGCCAACAGAAGAACAACCGACAACAGCAGAATCAACAACAGAGCCTACAACGGAAGCAGTTACAGAACCTACAACTGTTCCAAAGCCTACTACTATACCTAAAAGTGTAAAACTTGACAAGTCAAGTATCACACTTGGCACAACTGAAACCTACACATTAAAAACTACGGTTGAAAACGGAACGCTGTCACAGGTGTCGTTTACAACTGACAACAGTAAGGTTGCAGGTATTGACAATAACGGCAAAATAACTGCTGTCGGTGTCGGCACGTCAAAGATTACAGCCAAAACATATAACGGCAAGACTGCAAGCTGTACCGTAACAGTCAAAAAACTTGCTGACAGTATCACACTTAATAAAACAAGTATTACTTTAGGTGTTGGTGAAAAATATGACTTGAACAGCAGTATTCCGAACAATACAGCAGCCTACTACAGACTTTATTACTCGAATAACACCGCAATTGCTCCCGTCCAAAAGGCAGGCGGTCTTGTTACTGCAAAAACAGCCGGCACTACTACGATAAGATGTAAGCTCAGCAATGGCAAGGAAGCGATTTGTAAGGTAACAGTCAAATCTACACCTTCAAGCGTAACTGTTTCTGATAAATCTGCAACTCTTAAAGTCGGACAGAGTAAAACGCTTAAAGCTACGCTCAACAATAACGCATACAGCTATCGCAGTACTTGGACAAGCAGTAATACATATGTTGCAACGGTTAATTCAACCGGAAAAATCTCCGCTAAATCTCAAGGAACAGCAACAATCACATACAAAACCTACAACGGAAAAACCGCATCGTGCAAGCTGACTGTTTCGGGAAGTGCTGCAAAGTGTATTGATGTATCAACTTGGCAAGGCTCAATAGATTTTAAAAAGGTAAAATCAGCCGGTTATGACTATGTGATTATCCGTGCAGGCTACGGTAAAGAAAAAAGCCAAAAAGACAATATGTTTGAAACAAACTACAAAAAAGCAAAATCCGCCGGTCTTAAAGTCGGAGCATATTGGTTCAGCTATGCAATGTCACCGTCAACGGCTACAGCAGAAGCAGATGCTTGCCTTAGTTGTATCAAGGGTAAAAAGTTTGAACTTCCTGTTTACTACGATATGGAATATCAGCCTGCAATGAGTACAAGCAACAGCAATTATACAAAAATGGCAGTCAATTTCTGTAACAAACTCAAAAGCAACGGCTTTAAATCGGGTGTGTATTCCTCAGCAAGCGTTTATGACTATCTGCTCAATCGCACAACCTTAAAAAATAACGGCATTTCTATTTGGAACGCAGAATGGTATATTAAGCCGTCAATCACTTGTGATGTGTGGCAGTATTCTGAAACCGGCAGAATCAACGGCATATCAACAGCCGTTGACCTTAACTACATATATGACCTTAACATTTTAAATTGATAACAACTTTTTGAGAAGGTGAAATAATTGTCGTTTGGAAAGCAGTTGCTTATTGCTCGAAAAAACAAGCATATGACACAGAAACAAGTTGCAGAAGCCGTGCATATAGAACGGTCAGCCTATACCAAATGGGAAAACGATAATTATGAACCGACTTTTGCATATATCAGAGAATTAGCGAAAACATTGGAAGTTGATTACAACTTTCTGTTTTATGATTCTCACTATTCACTTGACAGCAAGACTTTTTAAGTTTTCATTGTTATTCTTCTTTTGCATCGGGCATTAACTTGTCCGATGCATCCCTACAATCCCCACTAAGGTGGTTAATAATATAAATTTACGGAGGTAAATATGATTCGTGCATCACCCAAAAGAATACAGTAGTTTTTCTTTTTCAATATTTAAATATTTAGTTGAAAGGAGAGAAAAATTTGAATGAAGTTAATTAAAAAAATATTGTCGGTTTTCTTATGCTTGACTGTAATTATCGGCTCATTGTCTGTTGGTTCGTTTTCCGTAAGTGCTGCCTCGGTTAAAGGCAATCGTGGAGCAGACGGCAAAGGTTTTATATACAAGAAAACAGCTGAATATACTTATACAGACGCAAACGGAAAAAAGCACAGTCAGCATTATGAAGGTTGGGAAAATTTCAAGGTGCACTTTTTTGCTCCATCCGGAAAAACCTTGAATTTTTCAGACTACACACAAAGAGCGTACTGTATTGAACCGGATAAAGCATCTGAATTAACAGGTTCTGCTACTGTAAAAAGTACATCTCAATCAGCAGCTTGGAAACAGCTAACTACTGCACAGCAAAATGCAGTTAATCTGATACTTGCTTGGGGCTTTGGCGGATTTGAAGCTGCAAAGAAAGAGAAGGTTCATTACTACTATGCAACGCAGCTCTTGATTTTTGAGATTGTTGCAGGCAAGCGTAACGCTTCAACCTTTGATGCCGTATCCGGAAAACCGTTGCTGACTCCTGCTAATACAATGACTGCGACAAGCTCAGCTGAAACTACTGTAGCAAATGTTACAACAGCATATGACAATATGGTGTCTTGGTGCAAAAGGTCGGTGCGTAATCCGTCATATACAGCATCATCACTCAGTTCTGCGAAGTCGTATCAAATGTCATATAATCAATCAAACGGACAGTATTCAATCACTTTGACTGATAAGAACGGTACCGCTTCAGTAACTAAAGCATCCGATGTAATCGTCAGCAATTCAAATGTTAAGGTCAGCGTAAGCGGTAAAAAGATAACATTTACCTGTTCTAAAAATCTTGGAACGACAGTTAATGTGACAATGAAAAATTCTTTTTTGAAGGAACATGGAATCAAGAGCAAAAACAGTTTGTATTTAATTACAAGTAATGACTATGCATCATATCAGACTTTTGCTCAGGGTTCTAATTATACAGTTAAAGACGGATATGTTAAGTTGACATTTCCGGATGTTGTCAAGCTGCAACTTCACAAATCATCATCAAACAAAGAGCTTACAGCCGGCAACGGTTGTTACAGCTTGTCGGGAGCTGAGTATGGCATATACACAGACAAAGCTTGTACCCAAAAAATCGGCAGTATTACAACAAATGCAAGCGGTTACGGCAGTTACAGTAAATATGTTGACGCATCAGCTTCTTACTATGCAAAAGAAACCAAAGCACCAAAAGGCTATGAGCTTGATGAAACTGTTTATACATTTGTGAATTCAGGCAAAAAAGCCGCAGACGGTACAAAAATTTATAGCTTTAGCTGTACTGACGACCCCGTAAATGACCCTGTCGGCATTATTCTCCAAAAGAAAAACGCAGTAACAGGCGAAACAACAAGTCAAGGTCTTGGCGGTGCAGTTTTCAGTATTGAATATTACGCACAGGAAATTGACAAGGACTATGATGTCAAAGCAAACGAAACTGCTCCTGCTTTAGATAGTAAAAACTTAAAGCGTACTTGGTATATTCAGACTGATGAAGATGGATATTGTGACCTGAACAAAAAATACCTTACTTCGGAGTACAACTCTGATGATTTTTTTACAACCATTATAAGTGGAATAGAGCTAATCACCATTCCCATAGGAACAATTGTTATCAAGGAAGTCAAAGCTCCTGACGGCTATTCTCTCAGTAATATAGCTTTTTACAGAGTAATTACTCAAGAGGGTGCAAAGTTTGCACAGGACACAAACACACCTATCAATGTGCCGATTGATGAAATGCCGGCAAAGGCATATGTGGGCATTAACAAGCTTAATCAGTCAGGTATAGGTGTTGCAAATGCAGTATATGGCTTGTACTCTGATTCAGCTTGTGCAAGCTTGTATGACAAGCTCACAACAAATGCTGACGGCAAGGGTACTTTTGCAAAATCAGTAGATGTCGGCAAAACATATTACATCAAAGAAATAACCGCTCCGACAGGCTATGAGCTTGACGATACTGTTTATCCCGTCATTACAAATGAGGAAAACTCAACCGTTGAAACAGCCGTTATTCAGACGATTTATGAAGATGCCGTAAAAGCTGACCTCAAAATCAAGAAGTCATCAACAGACGGTATAGTTTCAAATCTTTGGTTTGCAATATCAGATAGCCTCGGCAACGAGTACAGCGCAGTTTCAACTGATAAAAACGGTGAAGCAACAGTCAAAGGATTGCGTGTCTATGACGATAAAGGCAACAAGATTACCTATACAGTCAAGGAGCTTGGCTTTAAGACTACTTTAGGATCTCACAGCTATGGCGGTTACACTTGGACGATAAAGAAAGAAAATGCAATCAGTTATAAAGGTTCATATTTTGAAGGTGTTTCAAATGCCGTGTTCAGCAATTGTGAGAATGCTTATTCAAGATACTATTACGGTAAATCATCAGAAGCAAAATCCAACGCTAACGGTAAGTCATTTACACTTGACGAGAGCAAAACCGTTACATTCAGTTTCCAAAACTCAGTTCCCGAAACAGATTTGACCGTCAAGAAAACTTCCTACAACGACAAAGTATCAGGTGTGTGGTTTGAGGTACAGGACGAAAACGGTAAATACTACGGGTCTATAGTCACAGATTCAAGCGGAACAGCTAATTATTACAGCAGGTACGGCGAAAAACTCAAAAGCTGTCTGACCGTTCCGAACTCAGCAATTTGTATCCCTATAAAATATAAGGTTGTTGAAAAAGGTTTTCTCGGCGGAAGCAGTTACTACTTCCCCGAAAATTACCTTGAAAAGGCTGAATCAGAGTGTAAGACTGCCAACAAATACGGAACAACATCTACTCTTAATTATTCCGTGTACAACGCTCCTGCAACAGGAAGTATTAACATCAATAAGACTTCCGAGGACGGAGTTATCGAGGGTTTGAGTTTTAAGCTTGAGTCTTTTGACGATGAACGAGAATACGGCGATAACCTTATCCCTACCCCTATGGCTTATGATGAAAACGGCAACGAAATTACAAGCTTGATTTTAACGACCGATGCGAACGGTAAAGCAAGTACAGATAATATGCAATTTTATGACATAAACGGTAATAAAATTGACGGAATTCTGCCATATGTATTCAATCAAAACGGCTTTCAAATCACCTACAGACTGACCGAAATCGGCATTAAACAGTCAGACGGAACATACAAGTTTCCGAGCCGTTATGAACTGAAAGATGCAGTTGAATTTACAATCTATGATACCGATGAAAACAACTATACATATGATTGCGTGAACACCATCAAAACGGGTTCGTTACAGGTACAAAAAACATCTGAAGATGATGTTGTTGACGGTTTGTATTTTGAGATAAGCTGTGCTGAAACAGGGTTTAACGAAAAAGTAAGCACCGACCTTGAAGGTTTAAGTCCTGAAATCTCAGACTTGCCGATTTATAACAGCAATGACGAATTGCTTAAATATAAAGTAACCGAACTCGGTGAGCTTAACGAGGATGGTACTTATTCTTTACCGTATAAGTACAACAAGCCAAAAAGCGTAACAGTTACGCTTAATTCAGATACCGTAGTTTTTGCAAATATCAAAAACACGCTGAAAACAGGCTCTGTTAAGCTGACAAAAACAGACGGCACAAAGGCTCTTACCGGATCAGGTTGGCAGCTCTACAAGTCAGATGACACACCCGTCAGATGCATTCAAAACGGTACAGGTAGTTATATGTACCTCTCTGAATCTGAATCTGCAACTGACTGTATGGCAACAAACGGCACTCTGTTAATCCGTAAACTGCCGGTAGGAGATTACTATTTTGTTGAGTCTGTAACTCCGTCAGGCTATATGCCATACGGTAAAAAGGTTGAATTTACAATTTCAGCTGACAATGAAAACACACTTAACATGTCTTTAACCGTTGCCGACAATAAATCCGTATTATCTCAAACAGGCGGCGGTGGAATTGCTCCGTTTTACTTCGTTGCCGTGGCACTCGGAGCAATGGCTATAATTTTCATCTATGACTACCGTAAAGGTAGTAAAAATAAAAAATCCAAAAACAGAAAGGAAAATGCAAAATGAAAAGCAAAATCACAAAAATCTTAATGTCAGCAATGATTGCCGTTATGATGGTATTTACTGCAATCCCATTTGCAAGTGCTGCAACCAACGCAAATGCTCTTGATGAAACAAAGAAGGTTTCATTCACGCTCAATTGTTCTAAGCCCGGCTATACATTCACGGTGTACAAGGTGGCAGAACTCAAAACTACTGAAAATCCATACAAGACAGGCTATGATTCACTCATTCCGTCAATCTCTGATGAGATTTTAAGCGGAAAGACATCGAATGTTCTCTCAGCTCTTGACGGTCTTTCATCAATCCCGTCAACCGCTTCAACGGTTGGTACATTTACAACCTCTGCAACCTCGGTTAAAAAGACTTTTTCAAGCCTTGCTCAGGGTATGTATTATATCAAGGCTACTAACTATCCTGCCGGTGTTAAAAGCGTTACAAACTCTGTTGTATCGCTCCCATACTACAACAACGGTTGGGTGTACAGCATTAATGCTATCGACCTTGCAACAAAGGTAAATGACGGTGATGTTGTAACAGGCAAGACTATCACTAACAGCACAAAGGATAATGTTAATTTTACCGATGTAAGCCTTGGTGACACAGTAAATTTTGAAATCAAGTCATCGACTGCTGGTTCAAGCGAAATGAAACTTAAATCATATACCGTATATGATGAGATGTCAGCCGGTCTTACTCTTGATAAAGACAGCGTAAAGGTTGCACTTCTCAACGCACAGGGCGGTAAGGTTGCTGACCTTGCTTCAACTGATTATGCTCTCAATGTAACATCAGAAGTTGACGGAAAGGCTACAACTTTTAATGTATCAATTGCAAACGCTTACCTTCAGAAAAATGACTTTTATGCAGAGGGTGTTACTTATACATCTGTAACTTATTCAGCAAAGCTAAATAAGTACGCTGTAGCAGGAAAGACAGGCAACCCAAACTCAGAAACAAAGCTCGTTTATTCTAACAAGAACGGTGTTGAATCAGAAGTAAACGGTAATACAGTTTATGTTTATACCTTTGCAGTAACAACAAACAAGACAGATACAGACGGAAAGGCTCTCGAAGGTGCAGAATTCAGCCTTTTCAAGACAGAAGAGGACGCAACTGCTCTTACAAATGCCATTGCAAGCGGTGTATCCGACAAGACCGGCAAGGTTACTTACTACAACACAAGTAAAGAAGAAATCAAACTTGCAAGCGGTAAATATTATATTGTCGAAACAAAAGCCCCAACGGGATACAACATCTACGGTAAGGTTATTCCTGTGACAATTGATGTTACATACGGTGCAACATTTGTTGACGGTTCGTACATCACAAACTGCCCTACAGATGGCACTGCAAGCGTTGATGTTAAGGATACAAAGGTTGTTGTTCCGCAGACAGGCGGTGTCGGAACAGTAATGTTCTACATTCTCGGCACAGCATTTGCACTCGGCGGTATTGCAACATTGTTCATTCGCAGAAGAGTAAAAGCTACAAACAAGTAATTTCACATTAAACAGAAAGGAGTACAGCACATTGAAAAAATGCAGAAGCAAATGCACCTTGATAATAGGAATAATTTTTATGACTGCATCACTCTGCTTTGTGCTGTACCCTTCTGTATCAAATGCTGTCAATAGTTTTTTCGCCGCATGCACAATTAACAATTATGCCGCAAATCTTGACAGCATTTCAGCAGCCGACAGGTCACAGTACTTGTCGGCTGCTGCTGAATATAACAACAATTTATCAGAACTTATCAATGGATTTTCTTACGATACAGACAGCGTGATTGACGGATATGACGATATTCTTAATTTTGGCGATGGACTTATAGGTTACATTGATATACCAAAAATAAATGTAAAACTGCCTATTTACCACGGGGATGAGGATAAAGTGCTTGAAAAAGGTGTTGCTCATCTGCCAAATACAGCGTTTCCGATAGGCGGTGTAGGCAATCATTCGGTGCTTTCAGCTCACACGGGTTATCCTACGCAGGTGTTTTTTGACAATCTCAACGAGCTTGAAATCGGTGATGAAATCAAGGTGTCCGTGCTTGATGAAACGCTTACCTATGCTGTAACAGCAAAAAACATTGTTAAGCCCGACAACATATCGTTACTGTCAGTTGACGAAGAAAAAGACCTATTAAGTCTTATAACTTGTTATCCATACGGTGTAAACAGTCACAGACTTATTGTGACTGCTGAAAGAGTAAAGGATACAGCTGCATCTGATACGGCAACAAAAACCGAAAACAACAATAACGGAAGTTTTGATTTTATTATTGCAGTAATTGTTATAACCGCAATTTTGGCAATTTTAGTAATTGTTGTTTCCATAAAAAATAAACGAAGGAGGAAGTAAAATGCCTGATATTACAAATGATTTTGATAATAATCCAAATACCGATAAAAAAAAACAGCGAGATGAAGAAGTCAATAATGACAATCTCCAACCCGAACAGACAAAATCCGAACCCGAATTGCTTGAACAAACGAAAAGCAAAGAATTTTCAATACCGATTTTTGCAAAGCTGTATGACAGGTGCAATCTTAAGATTGATGAGCTTAATCTAAAAAACGATAAACTCAATGCAAAAATCGAAAAACTCAACATAAAAAAGGTTCGCAGTGCTGAATTTGTTTCAACGGTTGAATCAATGAGAAATGTTGTACCAATGCCTGTGTATAAAGCATTGTCTGTTCTATCGGCTGAAAGGCGACAGAAAATAGTAAATATCAATGAGAAAATCCATTCTCATAAGCTGAACATCAAATCGAATGAGCAGAAGATTTTGAAGCAACAAAGCCGTGCTGAGAACTGCAAAAAAATCAATAAATTTCTTGACAATATGAAATCCCCTGACGGCAGGAAAGAAAACTTTGTCAAAGGTATGCAGGAATACGGGACAATGGCAATGAGGACAACCTCTGAAAAGTTTGATACTACTCAGAGCAAACTCGATGCTGCAATAAAAGCATACGGTCAAACTCATTATATGTCCGAAAAACTCAAACTGCGAAAACAAATCGACAAGCTCACCAACAAAAAAGAGAAGCTGATAAACAAGCTCAAGGCTCTTAATGAGTGGTCAGATAAGTTTGAATCGGTTAAAACTATGCCCGATAAGGAAGCTGACAATATTATCAGCAAGAGCTGTCAGAACATTGTTGATGAGTTTACAAACAACCCTCAGGCGTTAAAAAAGCAGGCTGATGTAATCGTTTCATCTGCCGCAAAAGCTGTATTCGAAGAAAATTATCTCAAAAATGCCGAAATGTCAATTGAAGATGATTATGACAGCATTGACGGTATCATCAACAACGGCAATAAGCAAGAGGAGTATGACAAAGCGGCAAAAACTCCAAATAAGGAACATAATGCCGAGAAACAACCGAAGCAACCGAAAAAGTCCCTGATTTCTCGCAGTCAGATAAAGCAGAATGCGGACAAGATTGCAAAATCAGAACATCGTGAACAGGGATGGGAAGCAAAACAGGAAAGGTGATCATATGTACAAAAGGAAGTGGCATCCCAGTAAATCCGCAAAGGCAGAGTTTAAAAACAAGATGACTGAAATTGAAGATTTTTGCAACAAAAACGGTATTGACAGAAGTCTTCGCAATGACAGCTATTATTTTATGCTGAACGGTAAGAATTATCGTGTAAGCAATCACACGATTGAAGCAAGTAATGCAAAAGCATACGATGCTGTTACAGGCGAAAAAAAGCGTGATTTATATCATCCTGACGGAAGAGAAGAAGATACCGTGTACATAACAGCAAGTAAGACACGGATAATTGATATTTATAACGACCTTGCCGCAGGATATGAGCTTGACAAAAGAGGCAATCGGGTTGAGAAGATTGAAGAACCCAGGTCGAAAGCTCAGGTTAAGCCGTTAATATCTCGCAGTAAGATAAAACAGAATGCGGACAAAATTGCACATACACATAACGAACAGCGTAACAACACTAAATCGAAAGAACAGGAATTATGAATATTATTTAGGGACTGTTGCATTTAGTGTAACGGTTCCTTCTTTAAGAGGTGAATGAAATGATTAAATTATATGGAAATGAGATATGGAACAGCAACACTCCGAATCAGTATAAAAAGGTTATTATAGCTTCTGAAAGTCGGTTTGAGAGCATAACCGATGCTCTCGAAAACGCAGGACTTAATTACTGTGGCTATATTAACAAGAACAAATCATATATTGCGGTTGGCAGAGCTACTGTTCCGAATCTTGAAAAGTTAAATATCAGTTATGATTCAATAGTCGATTCCAACAACAGGAAATATGTAACAAACAATATCATCGGAACAACCAAATACAATGATATTGGTGATAAGATGTATCGCAAATATAATACTGATTTCGCTTACAAGGTTGCTCAAAGACTGTCAGAGCAGGATATTCCGTTTTCGGGCAGAATATTTGGTAAAAATACAACTATTACGGTTGACAATATATACAAAGATGCCATCAACGCAATTGCTCACGAAATTCGTGAGCAAAGAGAGCTTTTGTACAATGATAAAGCAGTCGAAAAAAACCAACCGTCTGCAACGGTTAAAAACAGCGTGACAGTTTCCAAAGAAGATAACACGGAAAATCTTTTTAATGCTCTTTCGGTACTGCACTATAAAGCACATCAGTTGGAGTCTTTGAATTCTACGGTTGAACTGCTCAACGACCAACCGGAGCTGATTGACACATTCAGTACGATGTTTGAAGATACTTCTGACTTTAAGCCTGAACAGTTAAATATGTTATCTATGAATTTTGTCAAGACATACTCAGGTCTTTCGGATTCTGAATTGATTCTTGCGAATACTGCTGATTTCAACGAAATTAAACAGTCGTTCTTCAACACAAATCTTGCCGATAAGCTCATTGAAAATCATGGGTATTCATATGCCCAGTCAGAACTTATAAGAGATATGGTTGATATGGGTATAGATTACGACACAATCAATTTGCTTGATTATACTTTTTCGCTTACGGAAATGCAAACTTTCATAGGTGCATACAGTCGCAGTGATTATGATTCTCTTATAAATCTTGTATCTAAGGTCAAAGGTGTTACACGAAGTGAAGTGGAAGGCATGATTTCTGACGGTACATATACCCCTGCTTTACCCGACTTTAACACTCTTGAGAAAACCCTTTATTTTCAAGAGTCCGAAGTCGAAAGTATTACATATATGTACTATAATCCTGACGCATACTCCGGCGGTCAGTTTGTAATTACCGAGGTATCTTACAAACAGATAGCGGAAGCTAACAAAAAATACGGAGATGATTTTTCAGGATTCTTTGATTTTCTTGATACAACAGGCGAACAAAGGTTAATTGATATCGGTAGCGAAAGTTTCAGAACCGCTGTTAAAAAGTTTTACAGCGGTACGGAGTTTGCCGAAGGTCTTAATGCAGATATTCAGCACAAGCTCGTTGAGCTTGCAGTAGTTCCCGAAATCAAATCACCTGAAGTACGGAAAATAGAACTTATAAAGGTCGGTGATTTTTATGAAGTCAGAGGTGAGAACGCAAAAACCGTTGCAGATATTCTCGACCTTGTTTCTACAACAAGAAACATTAACGGTTCTTCAGTTGATACAGTCGGATTCCCTGATTTTAAACTGAATGATAATACTGAACTTCTTAAAACACAAGGATTTACTGTGAATATCAAATATGAGGGACTTGTAGATCTCTCGAATGAGTTTAACAAACTCATATCTGAACAGAAAAAAATTACGAGCAATGTGTCAGACAAGCATACAATAGTTATCAATGCTTTTGCCGGTCCGGGAGCCGGTAAAACAACATCTTGTCTTGAAGTAGCCGAAAAATTGAAAAAGCAAGGATTTGTTACGGAATATGTACAGGAATATGCCAAAGAGCTTGTATATGACAACAATCTTATTATGCTTGACGGACATTATGAACATCAATTTGCAATTCTTAACGAGCAGATGAAGCGTATCAATCGTTTGTACGGTAAAGTTGATTTTATAGTTACTGACTCACCAATTTTACTTAACAACACTTATCTTAATGAAGATAAAAACACCGAAGTGTATTCGGCATATTCTGATAGTGTGAACAAACTTTATGGTCTTTATAACAATTTTAATTATTTTGTTGAGCGTGATACATCAGTGTTTGAAAAAGAGGGACGAATACATAATCTTGAACAAAGCATTGCAATTGATAACGAATTAAAAAACATGTTACACAATAATCAAATTGATTTCGATGTATATACTCACGCTACAATTGACAATATTGTTCGTGATTCAACTATTATATATGCAAAACAACTTATCAATTCATACTGTCAGGATGAATTTGATTCGGAAGCGGATTTTTCAGACTTAAAAAAAGTCGGAGTGGCATACACAACAACAGAAGACAGCAAGCATACTGTTGAAGCTGTTGTAAATCTTGTTGACTATAGGCTTGAAACTTATGTTGATGACAAATTATTCAAAGAAGAAACATATGCCGACCTTAAAGATATGATTGATAACTGTCTGCACTCTTTATCGTTCGATGACCTTGTGTACCTTTCCGATGAGGAGCTTGCACCGTTTTATGAGGAACACGACGAGCTTGACGACGTAGATCCCGCAGTTATTCGTCAGCAGCTTGAGGACGCAGGGATAGTCAACGGTGAGCTTGTCGATGAAGATAAGCTGAACAGTGATCCATTTATTCAACAGGTTATGGCTGACGCAGAAACCGATGCCGAGCGTAATTTTTATCAGAACAATTTTGACATCAAGGTAAGGAACTATGCCGGTGCTCTGAAAGTCAGCTCAGAAGAAATTGTTAATCAATTTAATTCGGAGAGTGAAGCCGTCCCGGTAAACGAGCCTGAACAGGGAAATATTCGTCCGACAATTACTTGTGATTGGAGTGAAAGTCCGGTATTTGAGAATGGCAAAACATACTCGGTTTCTGAATTTGACACACTTATGAAAAATGCCGATGACGAATGGGTTGAGCAAAGACAGCTTGAAATTGAAGAATACGGCAGTGAAAATGCGGTAGCCGAAGCTTACCGTAACGGTGAACTTGACAATATTCATCTTGGTTATGAAAAGACAAAATTTATTGTTAATATGCCAAACGGAACAACTCATACATTCAGGCAGGATATTGGCGATGGTGACGGTGGAGTTATTGATTTCTTAAAGCAGTATCCGCAGTATTCAGGTGTTGTAAAAATACTCGAAGCCGATATAAAGCTTGATAAAGGTGAAAATGAGAAAGCCGCAGATTTACCGATAACGGAAAGCAAAGAAAGAGAAGTCAGGAGCGATGAAAAATTACAGAGCGTTGACGAGCTTGCCGTGGAGGTTGAAAATGCCGCACCGTCAAGAGCAGAAAAAGCTGAAGTTACCGTAGTTAATAAAGCTGAACCGCCTACATTGTTTGATATGGTCGAAAGCTCCGAGCAGACCGAAACAAGCGTAAATGATGAAAAAGCCAAAAACTATGTAATTGAGGACAGAGAAGCTGTCACGGGAGCAAAAACAAAGTTTCAAAATAACATTGCTGCCATTAAGATTTTAAAGCAAACGGAAGCAGAAAACAGAGCGGCTACACCTGAAGAACAAGGTCAGTTGTCCCTTTACAGCGGTTGGGGCGGTCTTGCCAATGCTTTTGAGTCTGATAATGATAAATGGAAAAATGAGTATTCTGAACTCAAGGGTTTGCTTACGGATGAAGAATATACCGCAGCTCGGTCAACTGTGCTTGATTCATTCTACACGGATACAGCAATCGTTGACAGTATATATGAGGTCATTCGTAACGCAGGATTTGAGGACGGCAACATACTTGAGCCTGCAATGGGCGTAGGAAACTTTTTCGGCAGACTTCCCGAAGAGCTTCGTGATAAGGTGAATTTGTACGGTGTCGAAAAAGACAGCTTATCGGGCAGAATAGCTCAAAAGCTGTATCCGCAAGCTGACATTACGATTGACGGCTTTGAGAATACTCGTTTCAATGACAACAGCTTCGATGTTGCAATCGGAAACATTCCTTTCGGCGATTTCAGTGTTAATGATTCTAAATACAACTCAAAACATCTGAAAATTCACGATTATTTCTTTTTGAAATCACTTGATAAAGTGCGTGACGGCGGCATTGTTGCTTTTGTAACTTCCAAAGGTACACTTGACAAAAAGGACAGCTCTTTCCGCAAGACTTTGGCCGAAAGAGCGGATTTGGTAGGTGCTGTGAGATTGCCGAATAACGCCTTTAAATCGGCAGGAACGGAAGTTACTCCCGATATTATCTTTCTCCAAAAGCGTTCTGCACCACTTGAAAATATACCCTCTTGGGTAAATGTGGGAACAACCGAAAACGGTTTATCAATCAATAATTATTTTATTGAACATCCTGAAATGGTGCTCGGTAATATTGTTCAAGGCAACAAGCTCTACGGACGAACAGATGATACAATGTGTGTGCCGTTTAATGACGGCAGAACATTGGCAGAACTGTTACCTAACGCAGTCGAAAATATTGCATTTAATTATTCACCGGCAAGAGAGGTAATCTCACCTATATCACAAACAACAGCAACTACACAAAAACCTGAAGAACTCCGTTCTCAGAGCTTTTATAAATCCAGTAACGATATTTATTTTTATGGGAGTAATTCTGCTGGAGAATTGGTTACCGTATCAGCTAAAGACTTACTTGATAAAAAGTATACAAGCAAAAATATCGACAGACTTACTGCGTTTATGGAAATCCGTGATACTTTAAGAGAACTGCTTGAGGTACAACAGCACGATAATAATGACGCAGAAGTCGAGCAGTTACAGCATAGGCTTAACACAATCTATGACAACTTTTATGATAAGTACGGTCTTATACATAGCAGATACAACCGTAATATTCTCGGATTTGACGGAGCGTATCAGCTTGTGGCATCTCTTGAGCAGGACTATGATAAAAATACCTTGATTAAAAAATCGGATATTTTCACTCAGCGTGTAAATGTTCCGAAACCGCAGATTGAACATATTGATACTGCATCGGAAGCTCTTGCCGTTTGTATCGCCGAAAAAGGATATATTGACTTTGATTATATGAGTAATCTTACCGATATTGACAAAGCAAGTCTTGAAGAAAGTTTGCGTAATAACGGTGAAATATATCCTATACCTATGAATACGGAAAATAATGAATATACATATCAGACCGCATCAGAATATCTATCAGGCGATATATATGCTAAACTTGATACAGCAGAATCCTATGCTGCTGTTGACAATATCTATAGTGCTAATGTTACTGCTCTTAAAGCAGCATTACCTACACCACTTAAAGCAGGCGATATTGATGTAAATCTCGGTGCAACTTGGATTGCTCCTGAATACTATGAGAAGTTTATGTACAAGTTGTTTGAAACCCCTCTTTTCAATCGTTCTGACGGTATTTTTAAGAACGACAAAATTTCTGTTGAGTATTCCGAATATTCCGGCAAATGGTTTATTTCAAACAAAGCTGCAGATAAGTCTGTAACTGTAACAAAGACATACGGAGCTTACGGTTATTCGGCATATCAGATTCTCGAAGCAGCTCTTAATTTGACAGAACCAAAGGTGTATAAGAACAAGCTTGATGAAAACGGACAAACTATGTATGATAAAAATGGAACACCAATTCGAGTAATTGATGTTCCGGCAACACAGGTTGTACAACAAAAAGCTAATAAAATTCGCAGAGAATTTAAGAATTGGCTGTTCAGCGATTCTAAAAGAAGAAGTGATATTGTTGACACCTATAATCGCACATTTAATTGTATCAGACCTCGTGAATATGACGGTTCACACCTTAGGTTTCCGGGTATGAATTCCAATATTGAATTGCACGAACATCAGAAAAATGCTATTGCTCACGCAATATACGGTGGCAACACACTGTTTGCTCATTCTGTCGGTGCAGGAAAAACCTTTGAAATGATTGCAACTGCGATGGAATGCAAGCGACTTGGTTTGTGTCATAAATCCCTAATTGCTGTTCCGAATCACTTGACAGAACAGGTGGGAGCAGATTTTTTAAAGCTCTATCCTAATGCCAATATATTGGTTGCAACAAAAGATGATTTTAAGGCTGAAAATCGTAAAAGACTGATGAGCAAAATTGCGACAGGTAATTATGATGCGGTTATCATCGGTCATACTCAACTTAAAATGCTACCGTTATCACCTGAAAGGCAGGAAAATATTTTCAAAGAGCAGATTGATAATATCGTTGCCGGTATTGCCGAACTAAAATACCAAGAAGGCAATTCTTTTAAAGTCAAGGATATGGAACGAACTAAGCGTAGTCTTGAACAACAACTTGAAAAATTACAATCAAGTAAAAAAGACAACACGGTGTACTTTGAGGAACTCGGTATTGATAAACTCTTTGTCGATGAAGCACACGAATTTAAGAATTTGTTCTGTACAACAAAACTGCAAAATGTTTCGGGTATTTCTTCGAGGGCATCTCAGAGAGCGACAGAGTTATTCGCTAAGTGCCGTTACCTTGACGAAAAAACCGGCGGTAAGGGTGTTGTATTTGCTACAGGAACTCCTCTCTCTAACAGTGTAACAGAACTACATACAATGATGAGATATCTCAACTATGATTTCCTTGCAAGTCATAATAATATGCAAAACTTTGACAACTGGGTATCTACATTTGGCGTACAGAAAAAAGAATATGAGCTTGCTCCTGCCGGCAACAAATTCAAGGAACGCACACGCATTGCAGAATATGCAAATTTACCGGAACTTATGTCAATGTTCAAAATGATTGCAGATGTCCGCACAGCAGATACTCTTAATCTTAAAGTCCCTGACTGCGAATTGCATATTGTTGATGTTGAGCCGACAGAATTACAAACGGAACTTGTTGAAGAATTATCAGACAGAGCTGATGGGGTCAACAACGGCTCCGTAGATCCGTCACAGGATAATATGCTCAAAATTACCGGTGATGGCAGAAAACTTGGTCTTGACCCTCGCCTTATAGATCCGTCATTTGATGATGATCCCGGCACAAAACTTAATGTTTGTGTCAATAATGTTTTTGATATTTATGATAAAACAAGCGAAAAAAAGCTGACACAGATTATATTCTGCGATTTAGGTGTTCCGGGCAAAAATTCCTCTGCTGACAGCAAAGATGATGATATAAAGAGTGTAGCGGAACTTGATTCCCTTGAAGAAAGCGGAAAATTCTGCGTGTATGATGATATAAGGGACAAGCTCATTGCAAAGGGTGTCCCTGCTGATGAAATAGCATATATACACAGTGCAAAAACTGAAACTCAGAAATCTGAGCTTTTTGCGAAGGTCAGAAGCGGTGAGGTGCGAATTTTGCTCGGCTCAACAAGTAAAATGGGTACAGGTACAAATGTACAGGATAAAATCATTGCCCTACACGATTTGGATGTTCCGTGGCGACCCTCTGACCTCGAGCAAAGGCGTGGCAGAATGGTCAGACAGGGAAACATCAATGAAAAAGTACATCTTTACCGTTATGTAACTAAAGGCACTTTTGATGCTTACAGCTATCAGCTTCTTGAAAAAAAGCAGAAATTTATCAGTCAGGTAATGACCTCAAAAGCACCGGGAAGAAAGTGTGCAGATGTTGACCAAGCTGCATTAACTTACTCGGAAATTAAGGCTTTGTGTACGGGTGATGAGCGTATCCGTGAAAAACTCACGCTTGAAAACCGAGTTAAAGAACTTCAGGCACTCAAATCCGAATACAGCAGCACAAAATATGAACTAGAAGACAAGGTTAATGCTTATCCTGAAGCACGCAAAAAACTCCTTATGGATATAGGTAATGTCAGTAAAGATTTGGAAACGGTTAAATCTATTCCGTATAACACGAAAGACGGAAATTATCAGGTAGAAATTACCCTCGGAGCAGATACTTACTCACTCAGAGATGAAGAGGCAAGAAAAGCTGCTACGAAAGCATTAACTAACGCTTTTGCACAAGTCAAAGGAGATGCTAATAAGAATAAACGAGTTAATATAGGACAGCTTGCAAACTTTGGCATTGAAGTAATCAATGACGGATATTTTCTTGATAAGATAACTGCTACTCTTCGTGGCAATTATGCTTATTCAGTCGAGTTAGGTGTATCAAATCCTGTAAATCTTAAAAAAATTGAAAATTTGCTTTTCAAGGTTGAAAATGTTCTGAACGATAAAAAATCGGAACTCAATAAACTTGATATTGACTATAAGACTGCACAAAATATGCTTAACAAACCGTTTGAGTTTGAGGATGAGCTTAACAGCAGCACAAAAAGACTTGATGAGTTGATAACTGCCTTAAACATTGAAATGTCCGAACAGCACAAATCAGCAGACAATCCCAAAAAGACTCATTATTTTGGTAAGGATTTTATTCTTGGAAAAAAGAAATCATCAAAGCAAATACAGTATAATGAAGTTATGAAATCAGAGCCTAAAAGGAGTGAACAAGAGTTGTGATTATAATAGCTTGAAACGGCTTTAAACAGCTCTTTATTCCGATTTTGCGGTAGATAAATATTTTTTATTTAATTTAAAAAGCAGCCGTTCAGACGGCTCTGAACGGCTCTTTTTTGTTGTCCTTAAAACTTGCAAATTTTCCGATTTTGACATATGATAATATGTAAAGAAAATGAAGTGTGGTGATATTTATGATGTCAATTACAAGTACACGATATCTTTCTAATGTCGATTGGTTACAAGATGTGGTTCAAGGTACAGATTTAATCCTGTGCGGAGTTTCGGCACTTGAGTACCTTGAATTATTCAATGGTTATGTCAATGAATCTAAGATACAGGTGTATGCTCAGAACGAAGGACAATTTGATAACATTGAATATCATATTGTCAATTCATTTGACGATATAGAGTATCTCAATTTTGACGGTGTTTTATGTACAACTGTTAATCAGACTATAAACGATATGCTTTCTGATTATGACAACATAGATGAGCTTGCTTTTCTTGAAGCATTGAGCAATTATTATTTCGCCAACAATGAATCATTTGATAATCTTAAAATTGAACCGAATAAACTGAGTATTTTCAATCGGATAAAACAAATTGCAATTAATTATTATTGCTCAGACTGAAAGGAGTATGTATATGAAAACTAATTATCTTGTAACCGCTCAATGTGAAGTTTTGGTAGAATATGCAAATGCCGTTATGGCAAAGTATGAAAAGTATCTTCGCTCTGACTCAGCTTTGGATTGCGTGAAAAAGATGTATAAGGATTTATGCTCATACAACACAAAGATTATTCTTTGCGATAATCAGTCTGATTTAGGTGCTTTGTACAGCAATATTATACTGATGCTGAGTTTAATTTGGCTTATAAAGAAATATTAGAGCGTGTTTTAGTCAACAAAACCCCCTCATCCGCCGTAAAAAGTGGATGAGGGGGAATTTGTTATTTACTGTTATTTTCTTCTGCAATCCTCTCGAGTTCACGGATTACAAGTTTTTCGACATACGCAGGGGGGGTTCGCTTGCCAGTTTCCCAGTTTTCAATTGTTCGCTTTGGAATTTCAAAAACTTCGCTCATTCGCTGTTGAGTTAATCCGGCGTTGAGCCTTGCCTCTTTAATCGTCAACTTTATCAACTCCTTTCATAAAGCCATCAATCCAAATGACCTTACCAGTCTGATATCGGCGAAAGTGTCCGCGAACTTGGAACACTCCTTCAGGGCTGCGGTGGTGACCGACTGATGCAGCGTATAGTTGATTTTGAAAAGGTCTGAACACAATTGTTTTGTTGCCTTTTTGATTTTTCCCGACTGCTGAAAATTCTCGCTTATCTCGGTCAAGAAAATTCCCATACCATAAGAAAGCGTTCGTGTGAACATACGAAGTTATCAGGATCATCATCACGTTAAGCTGTTCTTGGCTCATTTCAGTTTCTTCTGCAACTTTATAATGAATTTGAAAATCGTTCGCACCTTCGGGAGTAGGGAAGAACTCGCCTTTAGCGAACAGTTTTTTGTTGATTTTCAGAGAGAATTTTCTTTCAAGTCCTTTCGATTCGACATATAGCACGTATTCAGGATTATCTTTTTTGCGTATTTCACATTTTCGGAAAAACGGTTCGGCTAAGGAACATTTTAGTCGGTCTTTGTCAGCCCATTCTCTAAGATAAGAGTAGGCTGATTTTTCAATGTATATGGTGTTCAAGAGATGATTTCAGCTCCTTTTTTGAATTAATAATAAATAATATTTGCAATTTTTCTTTTAACCGTGAATTTCGATGTGTGCAAGACTTCGTAGCCGTCTTCAATGACATTGAATCCTTCTTCAAAGTCATCAATGACATTGTTCAATTCGTTTTCCGTGCGGCAGTCGAGTTTTGAGAAGTCATTAACGATTGCACCGTCAATGTAAATCTGTCTGGGTTCTTCTACAAGGACCTCATACTTTCCAATGAGCTCGCCGTTATTGTTTCTGATATTTCTTGTGATTGTGTTTGTCATTTTAATTCCGCCTTTCTTTTTTTGTGTCTTTGTTCATTCAATTCCTTGAAATACCGCTTTCTTTCGGGGGATAATTCTTTTTTGAAATGTTGTTTTGTTAATTCTTTAGCTATTTTAAGTGCCGTTTCGTTTTGTGCGAAATATTCTAACCGTCGAAAATCTTTTTGGTTGCAGTAAATTTTCATCGTTTCATCATAGATTTTCACCGTGTACCAATGGTCATTATATGTGATGTTAAGGTTTTCTTTAACAAGCCTTAAAGCAGTTTTATTCCTGAAACTGTAATGCCCTTTGTCATCGGCATAACAATTTTCGATGACTTCTATAATTTTATCTTTCATCGTTTTTTTCATTTTAAATTCTCCTTGTCGCTGATTTCATCTTCTACCTGTCAAGCCGATGCTTAAACATAGTCTGACCAATGGTCTTTGAAGAGTTCAACAGCTCTGTCGTAGTCATCTGTATAGATTACTTTGTGGTTGGAATCATCGGGAACATCTTCCTCAACGAGAACAGACTTCGGAATCCACATTGTCTTATGCTGATAACATCCAACATTAAGCATTGCATATACAGCTTTTTCAGTCTCTTTCAAAATCGCAAAGACATAGCACATTGTGATATTCTTGCCAAGTTCATTTGCTATCTTATTAGCGAACCAATCTTTTGTTGTGATTACCTTGTTTTCCATTCTTGTCATTTTGATATCCCCTTTCTTTATTGTATCTATATTATATCACCCAATGGGTGATATGTCAAGTGTTTTCTTGAAATATTTTTTAAATTCAAACAGTGTTTTCTGTAAAATAATTGTAGAGCATATTTTGTCCTCCGTTCTGGTTTCTAGTCAATTCCATTTTAACGGATTTTAGGTAAATATGCTCTACTTTTTTGAAATTTTTTTGTAGGCTCTATCCCTTACCCCAACTTTTATTATAGAGCCAAAAGATGTTATCTGCCTTTTTGTTGTTTTTTCAAATTATATAGCTCATAAAAACTTCGTGGGCGTTTGGGGCAAGGTCGAGCTGTCCTGCAAAATAGGCATCATATCCGGTTTCACTTTTCATGTTATAATCATCCCTTTAGTTTATTTATATCATCAATTAATTCATCATCATAGACAGCCGGCAATGTTATTGTGCCGTTATCATTAAATTTCTCATCATCACTAAATAC
>ERZ1034952.936-NODE-936-length-25684-cov-7.314448_pt1 | contig 25684 bp, 24 predicted proteins | sample MGYA00520625_ERZ1034952 | MGnify/ENA primary metagenome ERZ1034952 (study PRJEB33766, sample SAMN09781773) | gut metagenome | biome: gut microbiome | host: Homo sapiens | place: Madagascar | study: EMG produced TPA metagenomics assembly of the PRJNA485056 data set... | reverse complement strand
CCTCACGTTCGTTCGGCACCTCCCCTTCCAGGGGAGGCATGGGCGCTTCGCGCCATAAAATGGCGTAGTTACAGGCGGACATCCAATTTAGAGGTGATGGTGATGTTTTCGTTGGTGATGGGGTGGGGAAATGTGATTTTCTTTGCGCACAGAAGCTGGGAGGAAAGCCCCAGGGTTTGAGAAAAGGCCATGCTCTCCGGGCTGCCGTACTGAGGGTCGCCCAGAATGGGGCACCCCAGGTAGGCGCAGTGCAGCCGCAGCTGATGGGTGCGCCCGGTGACGGGATGCAGCTCCAGCCGACTGAAATGCTCGCCGGATTCCAGCACCCGATACAGGGTGCGGCACGGCTTCCCTTCCGGGTCAATCCGGCGCAGCAGGCTGGGCATTTCACACCGGGCGATGGGGGCAGTGACCTCCCCTTCCGGCTGAGGCGGCGTGCCATAGACCAGCGCCTCATAGGTCTTTTGTGGATGCGCCTCTTGCAGCAGGGCGTGAATGTGAGCATTTTTGGCAACCAGCACCACCCCGAAGGTGTCCCGGTCCAGCCGGGTCAGGGGATGAAAGGCGGCGCATTGGCCGGCCTTTTGATAATATCCGGCAACGAAGTTGGCCAGTGTCCCCTCGTTTTTTGCCCGGGAGGGGTGAATGAGCATTCCGCTGGGTTTGTCCACAGCCAGCAGCCATTCATCCTCGTACACAATGGAGAGTTCCCCATCCTGGGCGGGGTATTCCGGCGCTTCCTCATCCAGCCGGACGGTGATGACATCCCCGGATTTCACGGGGAAATTGGTGCGCTGGGGAATTCCGTTGACCAGGAAAGCCTCTTTCCATTTCAGTCGGTTTACCAGCGTGGCGGAGAGCTTCAGGTCGTGGCGGAGAAAGGAGGAGAGTTTTCCTTCCCGCTGGGCGGTCAAGTGTAGTTCCATGGTTATTCGCGGATGGCAACGGTTTGCCCGGCAGGGATGGTCACAAAACTTCCGTTGGTGCGAATGGTCACATCCAATGCGCTGGGATTATGGAGAAAGCTGCCATCGGTGGAGGTTTCCAGGCGGCGGTAGGCGGTTACATAGTCGATAATCTCCCCGTTGGTGGCAAACCAGATTTTTTCCCGGTGCTGGTACAGGAACATGGCAAGCTCGTCCATCACCGCCCAGTTGCCGTCACCATCCAGCTCATAGGCATGACCCCAGACATAAAAGAGCCTGGGCGTGGTTTTGGCGGCATTGTCTTCCCCATCGTCCACAAAGCGCTTCGCCAGCTCCATAAGCATGGGGTCAGCGTGATGGCAGGTGGGATCCCAGGTGAGAAAATTCTCTGGAATCTGAAAATCATGGGTGGCATTTACCGTGCGGGCCCCCTGATAACCGGCCAGCCGCAGCTGCTCCACCACCCGGCTGTCAAAGCGGCCATAGGGATAGGCAAAGACCTTCAGGGGCTTGCCTGCCAGCGCTTCCAACCGCCGCTTGTCCTCCACGATTTCATACATGGCAAGGGGCGCACCGATGGATTCCAGGGAGGAGTGGTAAAGGCCATGGCCGCAGATTTCATGGGTGGCGTACACGCTTTGCAGCTCCTCCGGCTGGATTTTGGATACGTCCAGCGGCTTGCCATTGTAATTCGGCCAGGTATCGGAAACGCCCAGCAGCGCAGAATTGAGGTTGAAGGAGCATTTGAGCCCGTAGTGTCGGAACAGCTCCGCCAGATGCCTGTCCTGAATCACGCCGTCGTCATAGCTCAGGGTAAAGCACCGGATGCACCCGCCGGGGAATGCCAGCGTGTCAAATCGTCTTCCCATAAAATTCATCCTTCCGTTTTGAAATTGGAAATAAATTACTACCCCTATTATAGCACCATTTTTGATGCTTTCAATGAAAAAAGAAATCGCCAAAGGTGAGATGCTCCTCAAATGCCGGATGCAGAAATCAACATTGGAGGTGACATATCATCGCACGCGGCACGGACAAAATCCAATGTGCGGCAGCCCCAAACCCGCCCGCTGACGGGAAGGAGATAGGAAAATCACGTTTGTTTTGCAGACCCGGTCATGCAGAAGATTTTTATCTTCCGTTGATACTGAAAAATCAAACTTTTTCTGAGAAAAACACTTTACATTTGGGTAAACTTATGTTATATTGGACGCACTGGCTATGGCCAGTGTGCCTGCGGCTCAGTTTTGGGACGCACCTGACCCAATACCTAGCTGACAGGGAAATAATTGTAAAGGTGGATAATACCATGATTCAGAAGGAAAAGAAGACCCAGGTTATCCTGGAGAATGCGACTCACGAGGGCGACACCGGCTCTGCCGAAGTTCAGGTTGCTATCCTGACTGCCCGCATCAACGAGCTGACTGACCATCTGCGCGTACACAAGCACGACAACCACTCCCGCCGTGGTCTGCTGATGATGGTTGGTAAGCGCCGCAAGATGCTGGACTACCTGGCAAACAAGGACATCAACCGTTACCGCGCCCTGATTGCCAAGCTGGGCATTCGTAAGTAATTTTGATTGCAAAGGGCGACGGGGTAACCTGTCGCCCTTTTCAGGAAGTCCAAACGGGAGCTGTTTTAGCGATTGAAAGTGTTCCCCACTGCCGGGGAGTAGTTTCAATGGCTAAACCTCCCGAAAAAACAAAGATATAATGGAGGTAAAATAATGGTAACGCATAAGCAGTTCCCCAATCACAAGGTTTATGAAATGGAAATTGGTGGCCGCCCCTTCACCGTGGAAACCGGCAAGGTGGCAGAGCTGGCCAATGCCGAGTGCATCTGCCGCTACGGCGACACCGTGGTGCTGACCACCTGCACTTCTAACCCCATCCCCAAGGCCGGCATCGACTACTTCCCCCTGACCATCGAGTTTGAGGAGCGGATGTACTCTGTAGGCCGCATTCCCGGCTCCTTCAACCGCCGGGAGGGCAAGCCCAGCGAGCGGGGCATCCTGAACAGCCGCATCATCGACCGCCCCATGCGCCCCCTGTTTGACGAGGAGCTGCGCAACGACACCGTGGTCACCTGCACCGTGCTGGCCAACGACTATGATAACCCCGTGGAGATTGTGGCTTCCCTGGGCGCTTCCATCGCCATCGCTTCTTCCGATGTGCCCTGGAACGGACCTGTCGCCACCACCAATGTGTGCTATCTCAACGGCCAGTATATCATCAACCCCTCTACCGATGAGCGGGAGGCTTCCTCTTGCTTCGTGTGCATCTCCTCTACCTTTGAGAAGGTAGTTATGATTGAGACCGAGGCAAACGAGGCTCCCGAATCCGTGGTGCTGGAGGCCATCCGCATTGCCCACGAGACCAACATGGAGATTGTCAAGTTCATCAACTCCATCGTTGCCGAGATTGGCAAGCCCAAGTTCACCTTCGAGAAGGCCGCCGTCAACCACGAGCTGCTGGACGACCTGATGAACTATGGCCTTGACCAGATTGAGTATGCCCTGGATACTCCCGACAAGAACGTCCGCGAGGAGCGCCTGACCGCTGCCCGCCTGGACTTTGCCGAGAAGTTCGCTGACAAATACGAAGACTTCGATACCCACATTGAGGTCTGCCTGTACAAGATGCAGAAGAAGGTAGTCAAGAAGTGGCTGCTTCAGGGCAAGCGCGTGGATGGCCGCGGCATGGATGAAATCCGTCCCCTGGCTGCCGAAGTCGGCGTGCTGCCCCGGGTTCACGGCTCCGGCCTGTTCACCCGCGGTCAGACCCAGGTGCTGTCCATCTGCACCCTGAACACCCTGTCCGCCGCTCAAAAGCTGGACACCATCTATAAAGAGGACACCAAGCGCTATATCCACCACTACAACTTCCCCGCTTACTCCACCGGCGAAGCCCGTGCCGCCCGCTCCACCAGCCGCCGCGAAATCGGTCACGGCGCTCTGGCTGAGAAGGCCCTGCTGCCTGTGATTCCCAGCGTGGAGGAGTTCCCCTACGCCATCCGTGTGGTCAGCGAAGTGCTGTCCTCCAACGGTTCCACCTCTCAGGGCTCCATCTGCGGCTCCACTCTGGCACTGATGGATGCCGGTGTGCCCATCAAGCGGCCTGTGGCCGGCATTTCCTGCGGCCTGATTTCCGACCAGGAGACCGGCGAATGGAGAACCTTCACCGACATTCAGGGCGTGGAAGACTTCCACGGCGAAATGGACTTCAAGGTCGCCGGTACGACGGAAGGCATCACCGCCATTCAGATGGACCTGAAGAACAAGGGCCTGACCATGGAGATTATCGCCGATGCTCTGGAGCGCTGCCGCAAGGCTCGCCTGGAGATTCTGGACGAGATTATGCTGCCCTGCATCTCCGCCCCCAGAGCCGAGGTTTCCGAGTTCGCTCCCAAGATGCTGAGCCTGAAGATTCCCGTGGACAAGATTCGCGAGGTCATCGGCTCCGGCGGCAAGACCATTCAGAAGATTTGCGCCGACACCGGTGCAAAGGTTGACATCGACGATGATGGCTCCGTGTTTATTTCCGCTGTGGACTCCGCTGCTGCCTACGCCGCCAAGAAGATGGTGGACGACATCTGCTTCGTGCCCGAGGTTGGCAAGATTTACCAGGGCAAGGTTGTCCGTATTCTGCCCATCGGTGCATTCGTGGAAATTGCCCCCGGCCATGACGGCATGGTTCACATCTCCAAGCTGGAAAATCACCGCGTGGAGAAGGTGGAGGACGTGCTGAACCTGGGCGATGTGACCTACGTCAAGTTCATGGGCTTCGACGAGAAGGGCCGCGCCAACTTCAGCCGCAAGGATGCCCTGAAGGAAATGGAAAACAAGTAATTAAACAACAATTTGCCCGCGGCCGTTTGGCCGCGGGCATTTTTGGCGGCAGTGCCGCCGGACAATGACGCTACGGGGATTATACCTATACGTTGGTGCCCTAACCCGCCCGGCAGCGCCCACCTGCGTGGGCGTAGGGAATAAGTAAGAGTGAATGGGGAATAGGGAGCGTGATCCCGCTGGCGCGAAGCGCCCATGCCTCCCCTGGAAGGGTGTTGCAGAGCGCAGCGAATCTTTCAAAATTATGATTGCCGGGGGCAATCATTCCACTGTTGAAAGGTGCCGAACGAACGTGAGGCGGAGGGGTTTGTTCGTTAAACAGTACAACCCCATGATTTCCGCCGCCCCTACAATTGATATGTACCCCCAGTGCTGTTCTGGCCAACCCTTGCGTTCTCGCCATATTTCCGCTTTAACTTTTCGTCCCGCCTGGTCTGCTTCTTTTGGTTCGTTTTCAGGGTCAGGTTCAGCAGCAACAGCCCGCCGGTTCCAACGGCGGCAAGGAATGCGCCGGCGAAAAAGGAGGCCTTTTTGTCCCTGCCCAGGTCATTGTCGTATCGGACGATGGGCTTCCCGTCCACCGACACCTCCTCGGCCAGCCGCTTCCCAAAGGGGTTACTTTGATACCATTTGAGGGTGACGGATTTGCCCGCCGTCAGCTGCGCTGCGGCTTCCTGGTGGTCATAGTCGCCGGAGAGAATGTACTTTTCGTTGTCAGTTGTCAGAAGATAGGCATCATTCAGCCCTTTGGCACCGCCGTAAAAATGCTTAAAAGACTGCACGGTCACTTCCGTTTCCTGCAAGGAATCGTAGCTTGCAAAGGGCAAAAGATGGGGCAGCAGCGCAATCCATATGCCGCACAGGATAAAAGCGGCGGACAGAACGGTGAGCCAGCGGTTTTCCCGCAAAACCTCCCGGTCGGTTTTTCTTCCCATAAAACCACTCCCTTTCGTTGTGGGAATCGGGCAGCCAGACTGCCAGCCTTAAACAGTTTCCCACCCGAAGCCCTGGAACACGGGCTTGCCGGTGTAGCGGTTGGCCTGCTTCTCCCCTCGCAGCACTTGCAGCACGCTGCTTGCCATGGCCTCCTGCTCACATTCGCCGGGATAGACGGTGATGGGGGCAATCCAGCCGCAGCGCCGGCGCACACCCTCCACAATGTCCTGGAAGCGCACCAGACCGCCGGTGAGGAGAATGCCGTCCACCTGCCCCTCCAGCACCGCCGCCATGCCGCCGATGGATTTGCACAGCTGGTAAATCATGGTATTCCAGATGACCTGCGCCTTCCGGTCGCCCTGCTCCACCAGGGCGTGCACGGTGTCGGAATTGGAGGTGCCGAAATGGCTCACAAAGCCGCCGGAGCGGGAGAGCATGGTCTTGACCTCGGAGGTGGTATGTCCCTGCTCCAGGTAGGTCAGCACCTCCATCACCGGGATGGAACCCAAGCGGGTGGGGGTAAAGGGGCCGTCACCCCCGGCTCCCTCGGTGCTGTCAATCATCTTGCCTTTGGCGTGAGCGGTAACGGTAATGCCGCCGTCAATGTGGCAGATGATGAAATTGCATTCTTCATAGGTTTTTCCCATGGCTTTTGCGTGGATTGCCCCAATGCCCTTTTGGTTCAGCACATGGGTCTGGGCCCGGCGGTACAGCCCCGCAATGCCGGTGGGGCGGGCATAGTCGCACAGCTCGTCCACATTGGTGGGATTGACGGTGTACATTTTTCCGCCGTACTCCCGGCACAGCTCATAGGCCAGCATCACCCCCAGCTTTGCCGGGTGATCGCTGCCGCCTACCCCGACGGCGGTGTCGGCAACCAGGGCTTCGTCAATTTCCATGACCCCCGCCTTCTGGGGATAGGCGCTGCCGCCCCGCCCCACAAAGGCATCCATGTCCTCCATGGCAAGGCCGTTTTTCTTCACGAAATCCTCAATGACGGCACGGCGCAGGGGAATCTGGTCGTTGACCGTGGGATAGCGCAGCAGCTCCGGGGCATCGTGAAAAATGCTCTCGGTGTAAATGTTTTTTTCGTTTTCAAAATAGCTCACCTTGGTGGAGGTGGAGCCGGGGTTGATGACCAGCATTTTATATGGTTTTTCCATGGAAAATTCTCCTTTTTGCGTCCAATCGGCAGTTTCTTTTGTGACCCCAGTATACGCCATTCCCGAAAAAAATGCAACCCCGCCGGGGCGCAGGACAATCGCATGAGTGAAAATGATAGGAACACATTGTCAATAGAATGAGCGACGTAGGGGTCGCTAAAATAGCGATATTTGCTACATCATTTACAAATTGTTTACTCATGCACTTGCCGTGACATTCACGCAAACCACTGGAAAAGCCAAGTGACTTATGCTATAATGGTACACAACGTATTAAAAGGCAAGCATCGGGAAAATCAAAGAAATTGAGCTGGAAACAATAGTAGATTCCGTGGAAACATCGGAACTTGCGAACACAGACAGGTGTGACGGGATTGCCGCAACATGAGATACACAAGGAGGCGCTGATATGGAGCGTTTTCGGCAGCGATATGGGATTGCTCTGATGAAAAAGAAAGTGCAGGAAATCATTCTGGTGCTGATGGCGTGGGAAGTGGTATTTGCCTTTTCCTATCTGGGATACATCGAGCTTCCGGTCGTTTCCACCACCACGCTGCACATTCTTGTGATTGTGGCGGCTATGATGCTGGGAGCGGAGGGAAGTGTGCCGGTGGTGTGCGTGTTTGCCGCCACGTCCATGTGGATTGGCTCCTACACCCCCGCTCAGCTTGACCGGCTGTTCTCTCCCTTTGTCAGCGGAATGCCCCTTGGCTCCCTGATGCTGGCTTTCGCCAGAGTGCTGTTTGCGGCGGGAGCCGGTTGGCTCTTTGACCTTTATTTCCAGAAGCCCCGCAAGTATGTCTATTTGGGCATTGCGGCGGTTGCTGCTGCCAGCACCTTTCTTCACGGGCTGTGCATTTTTGCGGCGCTATACTGCTTTTTCCCCATGCTGCGGCAAATGATTTTAGAGAATTTGTTTTCCTATCCCATGTTCCGGGACTGGCTGTCCTATGCCCTGGCGATGATTTCCTGCTGCGGTGTCCATGCCGTCCTGTCCCGGGAGTCGGTGAAAACCCATTTGTCGGAGCTATGTGACTGCCCTCATCCGGTGCAGAAGCATGGGAACCGAAAGCTGCTGTTCTATTCGGAAACCGTTGCGGCGGCGGCGGGCATTCTGTGCTTTCTGTTTCTGCGAAAGGTTATCTTCAAAGAGCTGCGCCTACAGGGTGTCATTGTCAGCGAAGAACTATATCGGAACATCACTGCCTTTTTGCTGCAAGCCATGGCGGCGCTGATGGCGCTGTTCTGCATTGTGAGCATCCTGCTCCAGTGGATTTATGAGTATTATACGGCGCAGCGGCTTCAGTTGGACAAAAAGCTGATGGAGCAGCGCATGAAAAGCTCTGTGGATGCCCTGACCGGTGTATTCAGCCGATTGGCGTACCATGAGTTTTTGGAGCAGTACACGGCTTCCGTTCCGGCAGATTTTACCGTGTTCCTCATGGACATCAACGGCTTAAAGGGTGTCAACGATGCCTTGGGACACGAGGCGGGCGACGAGCTGATATGCGGCGCTGCCCGCTGCATCACCGAGGCGGTGGGGGAGCGGGGAAAGACCTTCCGCATTGGCGGGGACGAATTTGTGGTGCTGGGGCAGATGACCCCCTCCCAGGCCCAGGAAATTCTGGCGGCGCTGCAACGGATTGCGGCAGCCTGGTCCGGGACGAAGGTGAAAGCGCTGAGCATTTCCGCCGGATGTGCCTTTGCCAGTGACCATCCGGATTTTTCCGTGGAGCGGCTCACCAAGGAAGCGGATCTTGCCATGTATGCCCGGAAGCAGGAATATTACCGGGCAAAGAAATTGTCATCCGGCACGCCCGTCCCCGGTGGGAACGGGGCGCATTCATAAACATTCATAAAAAAGAAAAGGGATTTCTACCCTCCGGGCAACCAGCTGCCAGGGGGCGGAAATCCCTTTTTTGAATCGATATGGCTCAGCCAGCCAGGCTGAACATGGCGAGGAAGAAATACAAAATCACCGCCAGCACGGTGCCCAGGGAGAGGGTAGTGGACACATACTCGGCATCCTTGCCCAAATCTGCAAACAGGGGAATGATGAACGCCGCCGGCAGGGTGTACTGAAGCATCAGTGCCAGCAGCAGCTGCTTGTCATAGGGGATGATTGTAAACAGGATGCCGCAGATGGCGGCGCAAATCACGCCCAGCACCCCCAGCCGCAGCCCCATGGTGGTCAGCACCGGTCGCAGCAGCGCCTTGCTGACGTGGAGCTGGTAGCCAATGACAATCAGAATCAGGGCGGAGGTAGGGGCGGTGATGAAGCCCAGCAGCGCCTGCAAAATGTCGCCTGCCGCTGTCCCTTCCAGCGCCTGATGCACCCCCAGCGCCCCCAGCAGGATGCCCAGCAGCATTCCCAGGCACGCCTTGTTGGTGAACATGGTCTTGGCGATGAATTTGGGAGTCATCTTCTCGCCCCCCGCCGCCTTGAGCGCCGTGAGGAATACGGTATAGGCGAACATGGTCTGACCAATATCCACCATGGCATAGGTCTTTGTCTGGTCAGCGCCGCACAGCAGACCGTACAGGGCGTAGCCCAGCATTCCGCCCTCGGAGCTGGTCAGCAGCAGGGGCATGAACCGGTCGTAGGGCTGCACCAGCTTCCGCAGGGCATACCCGGCAGCCAGGGCAATGCCGTACCCGGCAAACACCAGCACAAACACCAGTAGCATCCGTGCGCCGTAATCGGCGGTGAAAAAGGCCTGGAACAGCACCACCGGCAGCAGAATGTTGCCGATGATATTTTTGATGCCGGTATGCTGCTCGTCATTGAGAATGCCGGTGACGGCGCAAGCTCGCCCCAGCACAATCATCACCAGCACCGGCAGTACCATGGTTATAATCTGTGTGAACATCTCTCTCTCCCTTCCGCATCAAAAAAGGCTGCAAAGCAAAATGCCTTGCAGCCTCCTTCCGCTGGAAAAATTACTTGGAGTTGATGGCGTCGGTGTAGAACTGGAAGGCTTCCTTGTCGGTGGCATTGTGGTGGACAATCATGCGGATTGCCTTTGCCATCTCCACAGGGTGATTGCTCTGGAAGATGTTGCGGCCCATGTCCAGACCACGGGCACCGCCCTGGATGGAGCGGTAGGCCAAGGTCAGGGCCTCATCCTCCGGCAGCTTCTTGCCACCGGCGACCACAATGGGCACCGGGCAGGCAGCGACAACTTCCTCGAAATTGTCGCAGTAGTAAGTCTTCACCAGCTGCACGCCCATCTCTGCCACAATGCGGGTGGCGAGCTTGAAGAAGCGGTCGGTGCGCTCCATGTCCTTGCCCACAGCCACAACGCCCAGGGTGGGGATGCTGTAGCGCATACCGGCGTTGATGCAGCGGCTCAGGTTCTCGATGGAGGAGAGCTGACCGTCTGCGCCGATGAAGGTCTGCACTGCCATGCAGTCTGCGTTCATGCGGATGGCATCTTCAATGTCAACCGCCAGGCACTCGTGGCTCAGGTCATCGTTGAGCATGGAGGAGCCGCTGGTAACCCGCAGGGCAATGCCCTTTTTGAAGGCAGGGGACACGCAGGTGCGAATGGCACCCCGGGTGCCCATAAACACATCCACCTGCTCCTGGAGCTTGGGAATCACCAGATCCAGCCGCTCCAAACCGGCGGTGGAGCCCATGAAATAGCCGTGGTCAAAGGCGAACATCACGGTGTTGCCGCTGACCGGGTCAAAAATGTTAGACAGGTGACGCTTCATACCCCAGTCGGTATTGTTTGCACCCTTTACATGGAAGCTGCCCTGATTGCCAAACGGAACATCCGTGTGGTAATCCTTTGCAACCTTCAATCCGTCTTTATCTGCCATTGGAATCAGTCGTCCTTTCTGAAAATGGTTCGTGAAAATCGATGTTCTTACAGGGGGGCAAGGGCAGCGTCATGCCGCTGCTTTTGCCATCAAAGGAGGAGCCCCGAAGGGTTCCTCCTTGTGGGATAGGAAAATTAGAAGGGATAGTCAGCCACGTTCTCAGCGGTGAACACAACGCGCTCGGGCAGCAGCACCACGCCGTTGTTCTCCTCAGCAGTCTCCTGACCCTCAACCAGGTCGGAGTTTGCCAGGATTTCCACAGTGCCGATGTTGGGAACGTCAATCTTGTCGCCAACCTTCACGGTGTTGCCGGCAGAGATGTAAGCAGCCAGGTAGCAGCCCAGGGCACCCTGGATGCCGCAGTCCCACAGACCCCAACGGGTGCAGATGCCGTTCTCCAGGTAAGAAGTCATGCCGGAGGGGGGGCAGAAGCCGGTGATGGTGATGTCCTTAGCGGTCTTGCCCTTGTTCTCGGCAGCCTTGCACTGGCCGGGCAGAGCGGTGGAGTCGTTGCAGATGATCACGTCGATGTCGGGGTAAGCGTCCAGAATGGATTCGCCAACGCTGACGGACTGAGCGGGATCCTGGTTGGAGTAGTAGGGATCGTTAACGGCAACCCAAGTAGGATACTTTTCCTTGATGTAAGCGTCGCCAGCGACGTACCAGGAGTTCTGGTCGGAAACGGAGGGGTTGGAGAAGTGCCAAACGTACTTCACTTCGCCGTTGACATCAACGCCGCGCTCGGTCAGAGAATCAACAGCCATGTCCACCAGCATGGGTCCGAGGACATCGGCGGTGCCCTGAGAAATCATCAGTGCACGAGCGTCGGGGGAAACGTCGGAGTCCCAGGTGCTGACGAAGATGCCGGCATCCTGTGCTTCCTGCAGCTTTTCGTCCAGGCCGGTAGCGTCAACAGAGGAGATGCAGATTGCATCAACGCCCTTGTCGATAGCCTGCTGGATCAGCTCCAGCTGAGTGGTCACGTCTGCGGTGGGAGCGCCGATGTAGTCAACAGTCAGACCCCAATCAGCGGCGTACTTCTGGGCGCCATCGTTGGCGGCCTCAAAGAACGAGTTGCCGGAGACCTTCGGGATGAAGGCCACGGTCATGCCATCCACCGGGCTCTTGCCTTCGGCAAAAGCGGCGGAGCACAGCGTCAGCGCCATGCACAGTACCAGAAGCATAGACAGAATCTTTTTCATAGTTTTGGGTTCCTCCTCTAAATTTTTTATCCCAAGAGGATTCGTGTCCTCTCGAAATACATGGTAGTTATCCCTGTTTCCGCTTGCGGAACAGGTTTGCCAGCATATGCTGCCCGGCAATTTCACGCCCCAGCACCACCAGCACCAGAATGATGCCAATGGGCAGGTCCAGGTTTTGGGTACTGACACCGAAGCACAGCGGCAGGCCGTAGCGCAGGATGCAGATAATCAGGGATGCCAGCACCGTACCCAGGATGCTGCCCTTGCCGCCGGTGTTCAGGGTACCGCCCAGAACAACTGCGGTGATGATTGCCAGGGTGTAACCGGAGCCAAGGTCATACTTGGCGGAATTGACGTTGGCGGTCAGCAGGATACCGGCAATGGCGGCGCTCACGGCGGACAGCACATAGGTGCTCATCACCGTGGCCCGGGTGTTGATGCCGGAATACTCCGCTGCCTGGGGATTGACACCAATCAGGAACAGCCGCTCGCCGTATTTGCTGCGGTGGAGAATCCAGATGCACAGCAGAATCAGCGCAACGTAAATCACAATCTGCATGGGGATGCCAAACAGCTCGCCCTTGCCCAAGAACCGGAAATCCACGAACTGACCGGCTGCATTTTTGCCGGGGAAGCCGCTGATGCCCTTGTAGGCGGGGGTGGCGGACATTCCGGAAATCAGCAGCGCCAATCCGGAATACAGGAAGCTGCCGCCCAGCGTGACCACCATGGGCTGCACGCCGCAGTAGGCGATGAAGAAGCCGGACAGGGCACCGCAGACGGCGGCTGCCGCCACGGCAATCAGAGCCGCCACCCAGACATTCATCCCTGCGTCGCTCCACAGCACGCCGATGATGATGCTGGTCAAGCCGATGATGGAGGGGGCCTGAATATCAATGCCGCCGGTAATCATCACCATGGTGACAAACAGCGAAATGATGCACACGCTGATGTAGTTGACAATGCTGTTCATGATGGACTGAGGCCGCAGGAATTTGGGATTGGCAGTGCCGAACACCACAAATTCCAGTACCAGGAACACCACCAGGAACAGCTCCCAGCGCTTAAAAACCTTTTTCAGCAAATCCTTCATGATTGCACGCCTCCTTCCTGCTCCGCCGTTCTGGACAGAAGGCGCTTTCTGCGGGTGGTTTCGATGGAACGGCGCTGTGCCAGTGCGTCAATGACCACAATGACAATCAGCATCGTGCCGGTAATGGTGTTGTTGTAGGTAGCGGGCAGGCCGATGAAGACCAGCAGACGACCGATGGAGGACATAATCACAGCGCCAATGGCTGCGCCCACCATGTTGCCCAGGCCGCCGGACAGGGAAATACCGCCCAGCACGCAGGCTGCAATGGAGGTCATCTCATAGCCGTTGCCTGCCACGGTCATCACCTGACCGTATTTGGAGGCGAACACGAAGCCGCCCAGACCGGCGAACAGACCGCACAGCACATAGGCAAGAATCTTGGTGCCCACCACGGAAATGCCCACCAGGTTGGCGCCGCCGGCATTGTCGCCCACGGCGATGAAATACTTGCCCTTGCGGGTGCGGGTCAAAACAATGTGGGAAATTGCCACCAGCACCACGGCAATGGCGTAGTACAGGGTGATGCCGGCAAACACGGTCTTATTGCCATAGCTGGAAATGGGACCGCCGAAGTTTTCGATGGTGCGTCCGCCGGACATGATGTAGATGAGACCCCGAATCACGCTGTTGGTACCCAGGGTGAAAATCAAGGAGGGAACGCCGAAGTAGGACACGCCCACGCCGTTCACAAGGCCAACCACCGCACCCGTCACCAGGCACAATAGCAGCATCTTGGGAATGCTGCCGCCCTGCTGGGCAATCAGGCCGGTCATGCCGGCGGTAAGACCCAGCACGGCACCGATGGAAACGTCAATCTCGCCGGTCATGATGACGAAGGCGATGCCAACAGCCAGCAGCGTATACATGGTTGCTGTGTTGAAGCAGGTGATAATGTTATCGTAGGTCAGAAATTCCGGCGCAGCGATGCCGGTGATGGCGAACAGCAGAATCAGGAAGATGAGGCTGGTCATCCACCGGGCTTTCAACAGTTTTTTCATCTTGCTCACACCGTCCTTTTTTCTTGCACAATGCCGAAGGCGGCGCTGGTAAGAGCATCCTGGGTGATTTCTTCCCGGCTGAATTCGCCGTTGATACGCCCCTGATATACCGTAATGGCCCGGTCAGCCAGCTCAACGACCTCCTCCATGTCGGAGGAAACCATCAGCACAGCCACGCCTGCATCTTTCAGCTGCTTGATGATGCTGTATACATCGCCTCGTGCCGCCGCATCAATGCCGCGGGTAGGCTCATCCAGAATGACCACCTTGGGTTTGGTGGACAGCGCCCGGGCGATGACCACCTTCTGCTGGTTGCCGCCGGACAGGCTGCCAATCTCATCCTCTTGGGAGACAATCTTGGTGCGGAAATCGTTGACGTATTTCTGGGAAATCTCCTGCTGGCGGCGGCGGTTCATGTTCACCGCACCGATTTCCTTGCTGCCCAGCAGCGCCGAGGTGGTATTGGAGCAGATGGAACGGATTTTGAAGATGCCGTGGTAGTGGCGATCCTCCGGCACGAAATTGATGCCGGCCTGCAACACCTTCCGGGTGGAAAGCCCCGTGATGTCCTTGCCGTCCAGAATCACCTTGCCGCCCAGGGTCTTGTCCCGCCCGAACAGGGTGCTGATGAGCTCGGTGCGTCCGGCACCCACCACACCTGCAATGCCCAGAATCTCACCGGGATACAAATCGAAGGTGATGTTGCTGAAGCCGTAGCCGCTGAAATCCGTTACCTGCATCACCGGCTTGAGGTGGGCGTAATCCACCGGCTTATAGGCCTTGGCGGCTTGCTGCGCCCCCTGGCTGTCGTTGGGCAGCAGACCCTGAATCAGCATTTCTTTGGTGAAGTTTGTCACCGGGCCGTCCAGGGTGATTACGCCGTCCCGCATAATGGCAACATGGGTGGCAATCTCAAACACCTCGGTGAGCCGGTGGGTGATGTAAATGATGGCGATGCCCTTTTTCTTCAAATCCTCCACGGTCTTGAACAGGGACTGCACCTCGTTGAAGGTCAGGGAGCTGGTAGGCTCGTCCAGAATCAAAATGCGGGCGTTCCGCATCATGCCACGCAGAAGCTCCACCAGCTGCTGCTCGGCAATGGAGAGGGTGTTGGCCTTGCGCTGAAGGTTCAGGTTGAAGTTCAGCTCCTGCATACAGTCGTTGAGCCGCTTTTTCAGCTCGCCCTCTTTTTCGTTGAAGCCCATGAGGATGTTCTCAAGAACGGTCATGTTGGGGAACAGCATCGGCTCCTGGGGCACCAGATAAATGCCCTGCGCCAAAGAAGCGGAGGGCTTTCCCAGCTTGACAGCCTTGCCGTCGATGAGCACTTCGCCCTCGTCGCAGGTATAGATGCCCATGATAATCTTCATAAGCGTGGATTTGCCGGCACCGTTACCGCCAATCAATGCGACAACCTCGCCGGCATCAACGCTTAAATCGATTCCTTTGAGCACGGCGTTCTGACCGAACGTCTTGCGAATCCCCTTGACCTGGAGGCGAGGGGCCGCTGTATTATTAGTGGTCATACTCTCAATACTCCTGTGTTTTTGCGGTTCGGAATGGTTTCTCTTTTATACAACCTTAACTGGTGCCATTGTATTCTCAACTGTGCAGTTTGTCAATAGCATTTATTGAATTATTCTAAATTTCTTTTATCTCGAAAATAAAATATGTATATTGTGCAATAGCTGTTTGACATCGGCTTCGTTCGGTGTTATACTGCATTTGTGTATGGATTTTCATTGCCTTTTCCGGCAATCAGCGGGGGCTTTCCCCCTGCGCCGGAGGCTCGTTTGTGTCCCGGGGCGGCGAAGCGCCCCGAAGACTTCCCCTAAAACCGTTTTTTGAAAGGATGATTCAAAATGGCAAAAACGCTTATGGCTGTGGATGCAGGCACCGGCAGCGTGCGTGCGGTGCTGTTTAGCCTGGAAGGCGAGCAGCTGGGCTGCGTTCAGCAGGAATGGACCCACAAAGAGGACCCCCGCTATCCCGGCAGCATGGATTTTGACTGGGTTCACAACTGGGATTTGGCACGCAGCTGTATCCGGGGCGTGATTGAGCAGACCGGCGTGAATCCCCGGGAGATTGCTGCCGTTTCCACCACCTGTATGCGGGAGGGCATCGTGCTGTATGACCAGCAGGGGCAGGAAATTTGGGCCTGCGCCAACGTGGATGCCCGCAGCGATGACGAGGTCGCCCAGCTGGTTCACATGAACCCGGAGCTGGAAAAAGAGATTTACCGGGAGTCCGGTCAGACCTATGCCCTGGGTGCGCTGCCCCGGCTGTTCTGGGTGAAGAACAAAATGCCCCAGGTGTATGAAAAAACCGCCATGTGCACCATGTTCAATGACTGGCTCATTTATAAGATGACCGGTGTATTCTCCTCCGAACCCTCCAACGCCTGTACCACCGGCATCTTCAATTTGGAGAAGCGGGACTGGGACGACCGGATTGCCGCCAGCATCGGCCTCAAGACCGGCATCTTCCCCAAGATTTCCGAGTGCGGCACCGTGGTTGCCCATGTGGATGCCAAGGGCGCAGCGCAGACCGGGTTGGCAGAAGGCACTCCGGTGGTTGCCGGCGGCGGCGATGCCCAGCTGGGCTGCGTGGGCGTGGGCGTGGTGGATGCCAACCAGGCAGCCATCTTCGGCGGCAGCTTCTGGCAGTATGAGTATAACACCGACCAGGCAAAGACCGACGAGCATTGCCGCGTCCGGGTGAACTGCCACAGCGTTCCCGGCATCTGGCAGTATGAGGCGCTGGCGTTCAAGCCCGGCATGGTGATGCGTTGGTTCCGGGATGGCTTCTGCCAGTATGAAAAGGAGCTGGCGAAGACCACCGGGCGGGACCCCTACGACCTGATGAACGAAAAGGCCAAGGACATCCCCGCCGGCTGCTACGGCATGATGTGCGCCTTCTCCGATGTGATGAACTACATCTCCTGGCGGCACGCCAGCCCCACCTTCATCAATTTTGACTTTGACCCGGAGAAGTTCAACCGCTACACCTTCTACCGTGCCATTATGGAAAATACCGCCCTGGTCACCTATGGTCATATGCAGCTGGTGCGGGAGTCCACCGGCAACATCCCCCAGGAGGTGGTGTTTGCCAGCGGTGCCTCCAAGAGCGAGCTGTGGTGCCAGATTTTGTGCGACGTGCTGGGCATCCCGGTCAGCGTTCCCAACGTGAAGGAAGCCACGGCCCTGGGCGCAGCCATTATGGCAGGCCACGGCGTGGGCCTGTTCCCGGACATCTCCGCCACGGCAAAGAAGCTGGTGCACATCCAGCGCCGCTTTGAGCCGAACATGGAAAATCATCGGGTGTATATGGAGCTGTATGAACAGTGGCGAAAGATGTACGCCCGCCAGCTGCAAATTGCCGACGACCGCATCACCCGCTATATGTGGGCAGCCCCCGGCGTATGATGCAGCGCTACCATATAGAAAAGGAGTAATATAATATGTATATTGTAAACGAAGAAGACAAGGAGTATCGCTTTGGTGACAGCGGCCCCAAGTATCTCATGAAGGGGCCCCGCATGAATTTTGCACTGGTGCAGTTCCAGGCGGGTCAGGACTTCAAGGCACATTACCACAATGTGATGGAGGAGAATTTCTACATCCTGGAGGGTGAAGTGGACATCGTGGTGGACGGGGTGGTGAACCACCTGCGCCCCGGTCAGATGATTCACATTGAGCCGGGCGAAATCCACTATGTGGTGAACAACTCTGGCGCTCCCATGAAGATGATTTCCACCCTGGCTCCTTATACCAACCCGGATAAGGTGGACGTGGAGAACTATACCTATTAAAATATCCCCCCAAAGTCCCTCCCGGCGATGTGAACCGGGAGGGACTTTTTTACGCCGCCAAGGGGTCGCCTAGCAGGCGACCCGAGCGGCGCAGCCGCCTCGGCTCCCCTGAAAGGGTGTTGCAGAGCGCAGCGAATCTTTCAAAATTATGATTGCCGGTGGCAATCATTCCACCCGTTGCCGACTGCCAAAAAAGGCGCACCCGGAAAAAGGGTGCGCCTTTGGGGTTATTTAGCTGTTATTTAGTTGCAGCAGCCGCCGCAGCCACCACAGCCACCATCATTGCCGCATCCGCCGCCGCAGGTGTTGCCGCAGCCATTGCCGCAACCGCAAATCAGAAGCAGGATGATAATCCACCAGATGTTGCCGCCGAAGCATCCGTTATTCCCACACATAAGAAAGTACCTCCGTGTTTCCTTGAATTTTCTGAGCTTTGACGCTCATTCCATGTTATTCAGGAGACGCGAAAATGTGCAAGATTCCCGTGCTGCCATCCCGGAGGCCTGTTGGCACGAAGTGCCCTTGCCGGAGCGCTATGATTATGGTATATTGGAATCGGTGAAACAAATCGGAATCTGCGGAGGATAGAGAATGCTGTGTGTGATTGCAAAGCTGAATGCGGAAGCGACAGAAAAACTGATGTCCATTCGGACGGCAGCACGTTCGGATGCTGCATTAAAACCGCTGCATGGGCATATTACGATTGCTGCCTATACCGGGAATCACGAGGCACAGTTTGTCCGATTTTGCAAATCGCTTTTGGAGGGAACGTCCGCCTTTGCGGTACGGTATGAAAAGATTGAGGTTTTGGATGCTTCATCGATTATTGTGGCATCGCCGGAGAAATCCGGCGCATTGGAAGTCCTGCACCGGCGCATCGCAGAAGAATATAACGATTCCCTCAACCCATGGACGCAGGCAGACCGGTGGTATCCCCATACCACATTGCTGTATGAACCGAACCTGGATTTGCACCGGATATGCGGCGAACTATCCGGGCATTTTACGCCGTTTTCAGCGCAAATATCCCGCATTGAATTTTCCCGTGTGCTGGAATCCGGTTATGAGATTATTGACCGGGTGGAATTGACGGAATGACAAATCCCCCGTGCCGCTGGGCACGGGGGATTCAGCGTGTCAAAAAAGCTTTGCAGCGTTTGCCGCCTTTGGGCGGCGAAAAAATGAAATCATTTTTTGCCGAGGCGTGTACCTGAAACGAGATTTGTCAAGAATACTTTCTATGAAGCTGCGCTCCTGTAGAACGGAATAGTTGACAAAAGGGCAAGAATGGGGTATAGTATAAGTACAAAGGGGTGCTACCAGTAGGTCGGTCCCCCCAACGTTGTTAAAAGAAGTAACTGTGAGCTGGGGAGCTTAGGCAGTTACTTCTTTTTGTTGTTATTCGCCTGGAGAACCAGGTTAATGACAGCGACAATGAGCGTACAAAACTGGAAGATTTCTTCCCATGTAACATCCATAACCGTCACCCCCTCTCTTACGATTGGGGGCAAAAGAAGTATATCACCCCCGAAAAGATTCGAGGGAACCGCCTACCGGGGTACTGATAGCACCTGGAACAGCATAGCGCAAGATATGACAGATTGCAAGCAAAAAACTGTTTTCAGCGAAGTGGAAGATATATCTGCTATCTGCAAACGAGCCGCAGCGCTGTGCAGAGCGCAACCGCCGAAGGCGGCTCTTAGCGAGTCACAGAGGGGGTTACACACTCAGTTTACAAACAAACCCCTCCGCCTCACGTTCGTTCGGCACCTTTCAACAGTGGAATGATTGCCCCCGGCAATCATAATTTTGAAAGATTCGCTGCGCTCTGCAACACCCTTCCAGGGGAGGCAATGCGGCTTCGCCGCTCGGGTCGCCGGGTTGGCGACCTCTACGTCGCTCATTCTATTGACAATGCGTTCACACATTTGTAACTCATGCAACCGTCCTGGTACTGTGGAAACCAGCGTTGCGGATTCCCCTGCATTGGTGTATAATTATGGTAATGGCAATCTGTAATTCTTTGAAAGCGCCAATGATGTGAGCGGTGCGCCTCTGATACTGGTCACTGGAGGGAAGGTCAATTATTACCTCACCAATCTTCAGGGCGGTGTAATGAGCATTGAATCCAGCGACGGCATCCCTGCGGCGAGTTATTGCTGCGATGCCCGGGGCAAGATTCTGTGGTCAAGCGGTGAGCTTGCGGCGCTGAATTCTCTGCGGTATCGTGGATATGTCTACGATCAGGAGACGGGATTCTATTACCTCAATAGCCGGTATTATGACCCGGCGGTGGGCAGATTTATCAATCCGGATTCCTTGCTCAACCAAGAATCTGCTCTTGGCAATAATATGTTTGCCTATTGTCTCAACAATCCTATGAATATGACGGATACGGAGGGTAATTTACCATTTCTCGCTGTTACCGCAATCATAGGTGCCGTCGTAGGAGCTGTGGCGGGCGGCGTGGTTGCAGCAAAAAGCGGTGGAAATGTTTGGGCCGGCATAGGCATAGGTGCTGTAGCTGGTGCTTTGGTCGGAACCGGAGTTGGAATGGCCGCAGGTGCTGCTTTGGCTGGTAGCATAACTGCAACTACAGGAGCAGTAATGACTGGCGGCAGTGCACTACTTAGTACTGTTGCTACTGGGGGCTTTGGCGCAGGGGTTTCTTACATATCTAATAATTTGTCTCGATCCGTCAATAATGCTACTCCAGCCGTTCAAACAGCTGCAGAAAAGATGAGAGCGGTCGCAGCAAAAGGTAAGGCAGGCGAGATGGCCTCTGGACTTGTAAAAAATACTCAGAGAATATATATTACAGCCACAAAATATAGAATACCGGACGGTCTCGATGCTGCCAATAAAATATTAAGTGAAGTGAAAAATTATTTTGGAACACTGTCTTATACTGCCCAGTTACGGGATTTCGTTTCATGGTCACAAGCAAATGGATACCAGATGCATTTGTACACCAATGCTCACTTAACGGGTCCGTTGCAGCAGGCAGTAGACAGTGGATTGATACAAATTTTTCCTTTAAAATAGCGGAGATGATATTGTGAGCAACTACGATATTAACAGCAATCCTGCTTTGATTAAACAAATAATTGAAAATTCAAAAAAAGCCTCGGAATCATTTCTTGCTGAACATCCGGATTCAATGATTCCACCGTTTGAGCAAGGACTACGCAATCTTGGATTCCAATTTGAGATATCCGAGCAGATCAAGCATTTTCTACCAAAGTACAAGAAAGTAATTTTGCCTATTGCTGTTAAGTATTATCAGCAAGCGATACATGACACTGATAAGAACTTTTTCATCAGCTTATTTCACTATAAGGGGTTTGACGAAGTAATACCCATGCTTTTGGACGATTTTTATTCAGAGAAGGTATCATCTCTCACGCGCCAATTCATAGGTGAAACTTTACGTGCTATACATTCAGAAAAGTATATTGATGATTACCTCAAAATCATCGAAAGTCCGCAATATGGTATAGCCAGAGCCCCAATCTTTTCGCTTGTTGGTAGTTTCAAGGTTGATCAAGCCATTCCTATTTTAGTTAAATTATTAGATGATGATGAAGAATTTGCTGCTTGTGCATTACAAACACTAGGAGCATATAAACGATTGGAATTACGGCCATGTTTTGAACACTATATAGATAGTCCAGACATACGTTTGCGCAAGATTGCAAAAGCGGCTCTAAAGAAACTAGAATAGTCTTTAAAGTATTTCTATGGGCTAATTTTCTCCTGTGGAATGGTAGTCAACGCTATTGCTTTCGCCATGGAAACTGGTCAAAAGCAAGGTCTCCAGTGCCTGCATCAATACTTGGTTTCTGCATTGGTGACCTATCGAGAGTTACCACCAGCAATTTGTGGATGGGACTGATGGCGGTGACAATGGAGCAGAGTACCGTTGCTTAATCACCGATGCCAATGGCGATATGGGCAGCACCCGTATTGCAACCATCAAGCTGGATATCCTGGACTGGGAGATGGAGTACAACACCAGCGGCATCCGTACCAAGCGGGTCAGCGAAGAAAAAACCTACAACTACATCTACGCTGGCGATAAGCTGATGCGGATGACCGTAGGCAATGATACGCTGGACTTCAACTATGACGTAAACGGTGTGCCTTTGACCATGACCTACAATGGCACTGTCTACTACTACACCACCAACCTCCAGGGTGACGTGATTAGCCTGGAACGTGCTGATGGCGGCGGTGGAGCGCAATATGCCTACGACGCCTGGGGTAACATCATTGCCATGTCTGGTACATTGGCAGAACTGAACCCCGTTACCCTCCCAACACCTGAGAGTACAATCATTTTCCATTTTCCTACTTCATATAACATTTAACCGTCAGAAAATGGAGGCATTTCAATGGCTAGAGACATATTAAAATCCATTAAAACCTGTGAAGTAATTTTTTCCAACGGTCAAGACGTTTTGGTCGGAGGAAAACCTTTATGGCTTTTCCGTGCGAATGGTGAATTTGTAAAAAAGGTTCTTCCTATCCGGCGTCCATACAAGGTGGCATTCCTTCCAAACCGAACAGCGCTTGTAGACGGAGTTGCGGATCATGCGTACTACTATTTGAATCTGGAAGCAGGAGAAATTCTGTGGGTTGTCAAGAAAACACAACGTCGCAGCGGAGAAACGCCCCGTTTTGTGGTTTCTCCAGATGGCTCTATGGTCTATAATCTGTTTTATAGTTATCGAAATGGCAGAAGAGTCCTTCATGCGGAGCGGATGATTCCAGAAAAACGTATATACAATATCTTTGCGGTGGAAGAACCCTTGGGGTTAGCTTCGGGTGGCTTGTGTATGACGAGAGATATGTTTTGCGATTCAGATGGGATTTTATGCGCTTTTCAGGCAATGAATATTACGCGATACGAGGATTATGACTATATGGAAACACCGAATGCTGTTTTCCATTACGGAATTTTAGCGTTGCCCTTTCAGAATGATGTGCTGCATCCTTATTGGAAACGGCATTGGAAAACGGAAAGAACTGGGAAATGGAATAACATACGCGCTTGTGATGAACGATATGTTCTTTTTGAAGATTTGTCCGTTCTGGATATGGAAACGCAAGAAACGTTCTTCCTCCTAAGTGAGTCTGATCGTGAATCTCTTGCGCCTTGCAGCTTTCAGTATTTTTATGATTCAGAGCGTTTCCTGCTAACACTATGGAGACTGGATGATAAGCAGAGTGCTGTAATAGATTGCAAAAACAGAAAGCTTATCGGTCAGTACTTTGGCGAACCAGGACTGGAAAGCCCAGGCGGTGGAGGATGGGTGATTGGAAATGAATTTTGGCTGGGTACATCAAAGGGTGTTGCTCGTTATCCTTTCCCAAATGTAAATACCTAACAGCCATAAGCAGGACACGTTGTTATTTGTAAACGCTTAACCATCGGTACTCTATCGCCACCTCAGTCATTATGAGAAAATAGACCACACTTGTTCCGTTTGTAACAGGTATTGGTGAAGCAACCGGAGCTGTAAAAGCGACAACAAGATTAATAAACAAAGCCGATGATGTTGTAGATACAGCGAAAGCAGTTTATCGAGCGGCTGATGCCACAAGCAGTATATGATGATCTTGGATGGCATTGATTTCTTTGAAAAGATGTTTTTTGAAAGCAAGGCAAGCACCAGCAATTCTGACAATATCAAAGGAACGTTTTATTTACCAATATTTGGACACGTTACGCTTCCTTCATTTTCGTTTGGATTTAGTTGGGGAATGCCGATTCCACTTTTATATTGAGGGGGAAGATGATGCAATACTACACAGCCGAATTGTGGTGGAAAATCAACGATGAAGATGAAAACACCCGTAAGCAAGCAGAGGAAGAATGGGATAGGAATCGTCTGTTATATCAACGGCAATTTGAGGAAGCTAAAAAACGTCTTCCACGCAAATTTATAAAGGACTTTCTTGCTCGGGAGGAATTGCACGACTACGTTATTCTGGGCATTGCAGTAGCCAAAAAAGGCAAAAACTATTCCTGCCACCTGCAATTGACGAACCACGCAGAAACTGTAATTCTTGAGATTGACAAATTGAAAGCATTGCAAATCGATATGGAGACATTCAAATATTGTATGATGGGTATGATCTCCTGGGGATACACTGAATTTGAGATTATCTCCGAAAATGTGATGCAGATGGCAGTCCTTTGCGATATGCAGAACGAAATGAGATTTCAATTTCACTCCATAAAGCTTATCAAGCAGTGAAACACTTTATATTCCAGAAGCATACAAGGTTTGAGCTATTCCAGACACTATACTTACTTGCAGGCGGAGTTGTGCAGATTAGGATGGGAACAAGCAAGTGGTCCTATTGGAAAAGCAATTTTGATGATCCACGAGACCAGTGGGCAATTCAAATTGGCTGCGATTTATGGGGGTAAAAATGATGAACAGTAAGGACATGGTACACCGGGGGATTACAGACGGGATTGGCCGAGGAATTGTTCTTTGGATGGTAGGTGAGTTCATCCTCTCACCTCTTTCCGGCGAGGATGTACAGATGATTCTTGTTAGGACGGCTCTGTTTTGTGTTGCTGGTTTAGTCGCTCTATCATGGGCTACACACCATGGCCTGACAAAATGTGCAAACAACAAAAAGAAGGTGCTTTACTACTTTCTGAGCCTTTTGACATTTCTTCTATCGTATGCCTGCATCCTTGCAGTAGTTATTAGCTTCCATGTAAACCTGTTCCCTGACAGAGCATCGGGTAACGCTGACGGTATCCTAATCCTTTTCGTTGATGTTGCATTCATTTTGGTATCGGAGGTCGTTAGAATCATTCATGTTTTGTGCTCTCTTGCAGTAAACTCGTCTGTGTAAGCACAAAAGATTTTGCTGAAATCGACAGGGAAAATGTCTTCTATGTTGGGCGGGTAAAATCCCCCGTGCCGCTGGGCACGGGGGATTGCTGTTACAGGGTTCGCAGGGCATCAATCAGTGCCGTTTTGCCGGCGGTCTGGCTGTCCTTGCGCTTGATGACCCGGGCGGGGCATCCGGCCACCACGGTGTTCGGCTCCACATCACCGATGACCACGGCACCGGCGGCCACCACGGCATCGTGACCGATGCGGCAGCCCTCAATGACCACGGCGTTGGCGCCGATGAGCACATTGTCTTCCACCACAACCGGGGTTGCGGAGGCAGGCTCTACCACGCCTGCCAGCACCGTACCGGCACCGATGTGGCAATGCTTGCCCACGGTGGCACGACCGCCCAGCACAGCGCCCATGTCAATCATGGTGCCCTCGCCCACCACGGCACCGATGTTCAGAATCGCGCCCATCATAATCACGGCGTTCTTGCCAATCTCCACCTGCTCCCGGATGATGGCACCCGGCTCAATGCGGGCAGGAATGTTCTTGATGTCCAGCAGGGGAATGGCAGAGTTGTGACAGTTGTTTTCAATTTCTAAATGGCGGAAGTGGTTCTGCTCCAACACGGGTGCCACATCTGCCCAGTCGCCAAAGACAATCTTGTGGCCGGGGGCGGCGGGGAAAACCTGGCAGTTGGGGAAGTCCACCGGGGTATCCTCCCAGACATAGACCTTCACCGGGGTTTTCTTGGGGGCGGTGCGAATATATTCAATAATTTCCTGTGCGTTCATGAAAATTGCCTCTTTTCTCCATATTGCAGGGATATGGTATCACTGTTTGGGGGAAAACGCAAGGAGAAATTGACACGGGGCGCTTGCTGAAATATAATAAAAAGAAACTGCGTATGCCAAACTGTTTTGCACGCACCTTGTAGGGGCGGATAGAATCCGCCCGAAGCCTGACGAGACAGAGCCGTTCGCTGAATGGCAGCAGCTTCCTCACCCAAAC